>OLOO01001949.1_pt1 | contig 12302 bp, 6 predicted proteins | sample 1672621 | NCBI WGS metagenome assembly OLOO01 (sample SAMEA3136706, study PRJEB25190) | human gut metagenome | biome: human gut; feature: human-associated habitat; material: faeces | place: Austria | collected 2013 | reverse complement strand
CCAGTTGTATACGGAAACATTGAAATTGAAACAGAATTGTACTTTTAAAGCGATTACTGTACGTCCTGCAGGAAATAGCCGCGTGGTTACAGAGGAAATTGCTTTTAACAAGGCTAGTATGAAACCTGTCACTATGTTGCAACCGGTAAACAAGCAATATGAATTCAAAGGCGCTCCCACTTTGGTGGACGGATTGAAAGGTAACGGTAACTATAAGACGGGCCGTTGGATTGCTTTCTATAAAAATGATATGGAAGCAGTTATTGATATGCAGCAACCGACAGAAATCAGCAGCGCTTCTATTTCTACTTGTGTGGAAAAAGGTGACTGGGTGTTTGATGCCCGTGCTTTTTCTGTAGCTGTATCCGAAGACGGAAAGAACTTTAAGGAAATTGCTTCAGAAAAATATCCGGCAATGAAGCAGGATGACAAGAATGGGGTGTTCAACCATACGTTGACTTTCGATCCGGTGACTGCCCGTTATGTGAAAGTGACCGCTTTAGCGGAACATAGCATTCCTGCTTGGCACGGTGGCAAAGGAAATCCGGCTTTCTTGTTTGTTGATGAAATTTCATTAAATTGATAGTTATATTCAAATAATGACTGTGTGCCAAAAGTGTGATAGAGTACCGTTGGGCGTGAGGTGGAATGCCTCCGTCCATATGCGTAAGGAATGTTGTGTTTGCGTTGGTGCAATCCGTTTCTGGGGCAAGCGGGATGGCTGATTTGCTTTTGGCACACTTTTTATTATTTGCTTCACCATGAAAACATGATCAGAAAAATAATATATGGCGTTTATGCGATACTGGGCATGATGACAATGGCTGCTTGTAGCGGTCAATCGGATGCTTCTGAAATATCTCTTGAGAAAATGCATGGGTTCCCTACAGAGAATACCGGTTTTCTTAAGGGAGTTTCTGCATTATATGCGGGAGTGATTGAAGGAAATTTGCTGATAGCCGGAGGTTGTAATTTCCCTGATATACCGGTAGCCGATGGAGGAAAAAAAGCTTATTATCGGGATATATATATCGCCCCTTTGTCAAATGATACGGCTTTTGAGTGGAAGAAAATAGGCCAACTGCCTCAGGCAGCAGCTTATGGAGTCACTATTTCTACTGAAAAAGGGTTAATTTGTGTTGGAGGGACTACGGCAACACACAGCTTGTCTGATGTTTTTCTTTTATCTTTGCAAAAAGACACCTTGAAAAGAGAAACTTTGCCCTCTTTGCCTGTAACTATGGATAATATGGCAGGTGCATTAGTAGGACATTCACTATATATTGTCGGTGGAAATGTAAATGGCATTCCATCCTCGGCCATGTACATGCTTGATCTGTTGGATTTGTCTGGAGGATGGAAAAGAGAAACAGATATTCCGGGTGAACCCAGAGTACAACCTGTTTGCGTGGCACAAGATAGAAAACTTTATGTGTGGGGGGGATTTGCCCCGGCTGTTGAAGGGCATCAGGCTTCTTTGTCGGTAGATGGATATATGTATTCTCCGGAAACGAAAGAATGGTCATCGGTTGCCACCCCGTATGATGCGGAAGGTAATGAGATCTCTTTAGGTGGTGGAATGGGAACCTCTTTTGGCGAGGGTATGATATTGTGTGCCGGAGGAGTTGATAAGGATATATTCTTAAAGGCTCTCCAAGGTATTTATGCGGGAAAAGAATATTTGTCACATCCTGTAGAGTGGTATCGGTTTAATAGAAACCTGCTGCTCTATCATCCGCAGACGGATAAATGGACTACATTAGGCGAATATGAGCAAGGTGCGCGTGCCGGAGCTGTAATAGTTTCGCAGGACGGATTTCATTACATTATTAATGGAGAATTGAAACCGGGCATTCGTACTAATGAAATTAATAGAATTAAAGAAAAGAGAAGATGAGAAGATTGATTATATTGGCGGAAGTTGCATTGGGCTTGCTGTTTGCAAGTTGCACGAAAGAAGAGCAACGCACACTTTCTGTTATTCCCGCACCATTAAAGGTGGAATTACAGCAGGAAGTGTTTTCATTGAATTCGGAAACAGGGTTATATATAGATGCGTCTGAGGGGGACAAGAAGATTTTGGAAGATTATCTGGTGGCTTCTTCCATGAATTTGAAACCGGTAATAGCAGAAGAGGGACATAATGTTGTCTTGAAACAAGTGGCGGAACTGCCGGAGGTAAACTCTTCCGAGGGATATGTTCTGACGGTAACTCCTGATCAGGTACTTATTCGTGCAACTTCCGGGGCAGGATTGTTCTATGGAGTTCAGACTATGCTGCAAATGGTTGATGAAAAAGGATTGCCGGCAGGAGTCATTACGGATGAACCCCGTTTTGCTTATCGTGGCTTTATGATGGATGTTTCCCGTCATTTCTTCGATAAGGAATTTATAAAAAAGCAGATGGATGCTTTGGCATATTATAAATTGAACCGTCTGCATCTGCATCTTACTGACGCTGCGGGCTGGCGTATTGAAATAAAAAAATATCCCCGTCTGACAGAATTTGCGGCATGGCGTGAGTTTCCTACCTGGAAAGAATGGTGGAATAACGGACGACGGTATGAAGAAGAAGGCAGTAAAGATGCTCACGGAGGTTATTATACTCAAGATGATATCCGCGAACTGGTGGCATACGCTCAGGAACGTTTTATTACTGTTATTCCTGAGATAGAGATGCCTGCGCATTCGGAAGAAGTACTGACTGCTTATCCTGAGTTGTCTTGTACACACGAACCTTACAAACAAGCCGATTTCTGTGTCGGTAATGAAAAGACTTTTGAGTTTCTGGAAAATGTGCTGACAGAGGTAATGGAACTTTTCCCGTCCGAATATATTCATATAGGAGGGGATGAGGCAGGTAAAGCCTCATGGCCCACTTGCAAACTGTGCCAGGCACGTATGAAAAAAGAAGGCTTGAAAGATGTGAACGAGTTACAGAGTTATCTGATTCATCGTATTGAGGTCTTTTTGAATGCCCACGGACGTAAATTATTGGGTTGGGATGAAATATTGGAAGGTGGTTTGGCACCTAATGCCACTGTCATGTCATGGCGTGGCACGGAAGGGGGAATGAAAGCGGTTGATTCCGGCCACATGGCTATTATGAGTCCGGGTGAGTTCTGCTATTTTGATTCTTATCAGGATGCTCCTGATTCCCAGCCGGAAGCAATAGGAGGCTATCTGCCTTTGTCCAAAGTTTATTCATTTAATCCTGTACCCGATACTTTGAGTGCGGATAAAGTCCAGTTGGTGTATGGAGTACAAGCTAATTTATTCACAGAATATATTCCGACTCCGGAACATGCGGAAATGATGATTTATCCTCGTATTCTTGCCTTGGCGGAAGTTGCTTGGAGTGCCCCTTCTGTGAAGAACTATGATGATTTTCATGTTCGTGCATTGAAAGAGGTAGAGGTATTGAAAGCTGAAGGATACCATCCTTTTGATTTGAAAAATGAGATAGGAAATCGTCCGGGAGCGGATCAGCCCGTACAACATTTGGCAGTAGGTAAGAAAGTGGCTTACGGACCGGATGCCGCTTATTATCCCGGCTATTCGGCCGGTGGTGACAGTGCCTTGGTAGATGGTGTGATCGGAGGCTGGACTTATGGTGACAGGCGTTGGCAAGGTTTTATAGACAAGAAAAGAATGGATGTGACCATTGATATGGAAAAAGAAACAGAAATTCATTCTGTTGGAGCAGACTTTATGCAGGTGTGTGGACCTGAAGTCTTTATGCCTTCAGAAGTGATCATTTCCGTTTCCAATGATGGTAAGGAGTTTACGGAACTGAAGCGCATGGAGCATAAAGTAGTGAAGGATGACAAAGTGACTTTCATCAACTTTGGTTGGGAAGGAAATGCCAAAGCACGTTACATACGTTATCAGGCATCTTCGGGCGAATTCGGAGGTTTCTTGTTTACAGATGAAATTGTAGTGAAATAATAGAACTTATATAAACAACAAATAGCATGAAGAAACAAATTTTGTTATCGGCTGTTCTGGCTTGTATCTCAGTTTTTTCTGCGGCAGCACAGAAAGAGCCGGTAGATTATGTAAACCCTTTTGTGGGTACTACTAATTACGGTACGACAAACCCCGGAGCATTAACCCCTCATGGAATGATGTCGGTGACTCCTTTCAATGTGATGGGGGTTCCCGAAGGGGATAAGGATAAAGACAAGCAATGGTGGTCCACTCCATACGAATTCAATAATAAATATCTTACCGGCTTTGCGCACGTTAATCTTAGCGGGGTAGGCTGTCCGGAATTGGGATCATTGTTATTAATGCCTACCACCGGCAAACTGGATGTGGATTATCATAATTATGGAAGCTTCTATCAAGGTGAAACTGCAAATCCGGGTTATTATACCAATATACTGGATAAATACAATGTGAAATGTGAACTGACTGCCACTCCACGTACCAGTATGGCACGCTTTACTTTTCCTGCCGGACAAAGCAATATCTTGTTGAATCTGGGAGAGGGATTGACCAATGAGAGTGGTGCTACCGTTCGTTTTGTAAACGACCGTGAGATTGAAGGTACCAAATTGTTGGGAACTTTCTGTTATAATCCTCAGGCGGTATTTCCTATCTATTTTGTAATGCGTATCAACAAAGTACCGGCAAAACGCGGTTATTGGAAAATGATGCGTCCGATGGGTGTGGAGGCGCAATGGGATGATACGGCCGGTAAATACAAACTCTATACTGCTTATACAAAAGAAATAAGCGGAGATGATATAGGAGTGTGGTTTACTTACGATACCACGGCGGAAGAAGTGATTGAAGTCAGTATGGGCGTGTCTTTTGTCAGCATAGAGAATGCCCGTTTGAATCTGGAAAAAGAACAGCCTTTCGGTACAACATTCGACAAACTGCGTGCGGAAGCCCGTAAGAAATGGAACGATGATCTTTCCCGTATCAAAGTGGAAGGTGGAACGGAAGAGCAAAAAGGAGTATTCTATACCGCTATGTATCACACGATGGTTCATCCGAATATTTTGCAGGATGTAAGCGGACAATATCCACAAATGGAGGGAGATAAGATTTTGACCACCAACCGTAACCGTTACACGGTATTCTCATTGTGGGATACTTATCGTAACTATCACCAGTTGATGACTTTGGTATATCCGGAGCGTCAGATGGATATGATTCACACCATGATGGGCATGTACAAGGAACACGGATGGTTCCCGAAATGGGAATTGTATGGTCGTGAAACATTGACGATGGAAGGTGACCCTTCTATTCCTGTTCTGGTAGACAGTTGGATGAAGGGATTGCAAGACTTTGACATTGACGAAGCTTATAAGGGAATGTATAAGTCGGCCACTACTCCGGGCAAGGATAATCTGATGCGTCCGGATAATGATGATTATATGTCCAAAGGGTATGTGCCGATGGAAAGTCAGTATGATAATTCGGTTTCTCATGCTTTGGAATACTATGTTGCCGACTATGCACTTTCTACCTTGGCGGAGGCTTTAGGTAAGAAAGAAGATGCGAAATTGTTCCGCAAACGTTCTATGGGCTATAAAAATTATTATAGCAAGGATTTCGGAACCTTGCGTCCGATAACTAAAGAAGGCAAATTCTATGAACCGTTTGATCCGAAAGAAGGAGCTAATTTTGCACCTAGTCCCGGTTTCCATGAAGGTAATGCATGGAATTACACTTTCTTTGTGCCTCATGATATCAATGGCTTGGTAAAGTTGATGGGGGGCGACAAGAAATTTGTTGATAAATTGCAAAGCGTGTTTGATGAAGGGAATTATGATCCTGCCAATGAACCCGATATAGCCTATCCTTACCTGTTCAGTCGTTTCAAAGGTGAAGAATGGCGTACACAGAAATTGGTGAAGGAATTGCTGGCTAAGTATTTCACAACTAAGCCGGATGGAATTCCCGGCAATGATGATACGGGTACGATGTCTGCATGGGCTATATTCAGTATGATGGGATTCTATCCGGATTGTCCGGGTGTGCCCGAATATACATTGACCACTCCTACTTTTGATAAAGTGACCGTTCAGCTTGATCCTAAATATTGGGGCAAGAAAGAATTGGTTATCAAGAAAGAAGGACAAGGGGATTATATAAAGGAAATCAGACTGGGCAATAAGAAAATTAATAAATATTTGATTTCGCATGATGATTTGATCAAGGCAGGTGAAATTACTTTTATAGTAACAGAAAATCCTAATAAGAAATAACTATGAATACGAAACGATTTTTGTGTGCTGCGTTAGGAGCTGTTTGTTATTTTGCTTTTTTGCAAGCGCAGGTACGTACAGAGCAGACTTTCGAAAAAGGGTGGAAATTTACGCGTGAAGATAATGCGGAATTTGCCAATTCCGGTTATAATGACAGTAAATGGCAGAACGTCACCGTTCCTCATGATTGGGCGATTTATGGTCCGTTCAGTATCAATAACGACAAGCAGGAAATGGCTATTACTCAAGATGGACAGACCGAGGCGATGGAACATGCCGGACGTACCGGAGGTCTTCCGTTTGTAGGAACCGGATGGTATCGCCTGAACTTTGATGCTCCTGGTTTTGAGAAAGGCAAGAAAGCGACTTTGATATTTGATGGAGCAATGAGCCATGCCCGTGTTTATGTGAACGGGCAGGAGGCCGGTTATTGGCCCTACGGTTATAATTCTTTTTATGTGGATGCGACCCCTTATCTGAAACCGGGTGAGAGGAACGAACTGGCAGTCCGTTTGGAAAACGAGCCTGAATCATCACGTTGGTATCCGGGGGCCGGATTGTACCGCAATGTTCATCTGGTAATCAATGAAGATACGCATATTCCTGCTTGGGGGACGTATGTTACCACTCCTGTGGTGACAGACAAATATGCAAAAGTGTCTTTGAAAACTTCTTTGGTTAGCCCTGAAGGAGCTAATAAGGATAATTACCGTATTGTGACGCAGATCAAGGATAAAAACGGCAAAGTGGTTGCTACCGGGGAAAACAAGTTGAGTGTTTTTGATAATGCTTTGTTTGAACAGGAGTTTGCAGTGGCTAATCCTGAGTTGTGGAGTCCTGATACTCCGGTTCTTTATACAGCTGAATCCAAAGTATATGAAGGGAATACCTTGAAAGACGAATATACCACCCGCTTTGGTATCCGTACTTTGGAGATTGTCCCCGGCAAGGGCTTTTTCCTGAATGGAAAGCTGACCAAATTCAAAGGGGTATGTAACCATCATGACTTGGGTCCGTTAGGCGGTGCTGTAAATGATGCCGCTATACGTCGTCAGATTCGTATTCTGAAAGATATGGGTTGTAATGCCATCCGTACTTCTCATAATATGCCGGCACCCGAATTGGTGGAGGCTTGTGATGAAATGGGTATGATGCTGATGGTGGAGTCTTTCGACGAGTGGAAATCGGCAAAGATGGCCAACGGTTATCATAAAATATTTGATGAATGGGTGGAGAAGGATCTGACTAATCTGATCCGTCATTACCGTAACAATCCGAGTATTGTTATGTGGTGCATCGGTAACGAAGTACCCGACCAGTGGAATGGCAATAACGGACCAAAGCTTTCGCGTATGTTACAGGATATCTGTCATCGTGAAGATCCTACCCGTCCTGTAACACAAGGTATGGATGCGCCTGATGCTGTAGTAAATAATAATATGGCTGCTGTGATGGATGTGGCCGGTTTCAATTACCGCCCTCATAAATATCCAGAAAACTATAAGAAATTGCCTCAGCAGATTATTCTAGGTAGTGAAACAGCTTCTACAGTAAGTTCGCGTGGCGTCTATAAATTCCCTGTTGTCCGTCAGGCTATGAAGAAATATGACGATCATCAGTCTTCTTCTTACGATGTGGAACATTGTGGTTGGTCCAATTTGCCGGAGGATGACTGGATTTGGCATGAGGATAACGCATGGGGTATCGGAGAATTTGTATGGACGGGCTTCGATTATTTGGGCGAACCGACTCCTTATTATACTGATTGGCCCAGCCATTCTTCTTTGTTCGGTATCATCGACCTGGCCGGATTGCCCAAAGACCGTTACTATCTGTACCGCAGTCATTGGAACAAAGATGAAGAAACGCTGCATATCCTTCCTCATTGGACATGGCCGGGACGTGAAGGAGAAGTGACTCCTATCTTTGTTTATACAAATTATCCGTCGGCAGAAGTGTTTATCAATGGCAAGAGTCAGGGTAAGCGTACCAAAGATTTGACTGTAACGGCTGAAAATAGTGCGGATTCTGCTTCCATAGCAGATTTCAAACGCCAGAAACGTTACCGTTTGATGTGGATGGATACAAAGTATGAGCCGGGAACCGTAAAAGTGGTTGCCTATAATGATAAGGGGGAAGCTGTGGCCGAAAAGGAAATCCATACGGCAGGCAAGCCCGACCATATAGAACTGGTTGCAGATCGCAATGAAATAAAGGCTGATGGCAAGGATTTGTCATTTGTCACAGTAAGAGTGGTGGATAAAGAGGGTAATCTTTGTCCCGATGCGCAGCATCTCATCAAGTATTCTGTAAAAGGTGCGGGAACCTATCGTGCCGGTGCAAACGGAGATCCCACTTCATTGGAACTTTTCCATGTTCCGCAGATGAAAGTGTTTAACGGAATGATGACTGCTGTTGTGCAAAGTACTGATAAACCGGGAGAAATCATATTGACCGCAACAGGTAAAGGACTTAAATCAGGTAGGCTAGTTTTAATGAGTAAGTAAAAAGATTTGTTTCAATTTCCACTATCTGTGCCCCGCTTGATTTTATTAAGCGGGGCTTATTTATTAAAAAAGTTGGAAAATAATTGGGGAAATCTGTTTTAGAAAGTGAAAAAGTTGCTATTTTTGTTGGCAAATTTAATATGCCAATTAAAAATTCTAACTTATCATAGTATCATGTTGACCCAAATCATTAACGCAAAGATTCTTACCCCACAGGGCTGGTTGAAGGACGGATCTGTCCTTATGCGCGACAATAAGATTTTAGAAGTTACCAATTGTGATTTAGCTGTTATCGGAGCCGAGCTGATTGACGCTAAAGGTATGTATGTTGTTCCCGGTGGTGTGGAAATCCATTGTCATGGTGGTGGTGGCGGTGATTTTATGGAAGGTACGGAAGAGGCTTTCCGTACAGCCATTAATGCTCACATGAAACATGGTACTACCAGTATTTTTCCAACGTTGTCTTCTTCTACCGTACCGATGATTGAGGCAGCTGCCGAAACTTGTACCAGGTTGATGGCGGAACCGGACAGTCCGGTACTTGGTCTTCATCTTGAAGGGCATTACCTTAATATGAAGATGGCAGGCGGTCAGATGCCTGAAAACATAAAAGACCCGGATCCGAAGGAATATATTCCTATTGTAGAAAAGTGGGGCTGTATCAAGCGTTGGGATGCTGCACCCGAATTGCCGGGTGCTATGCAGTTTGGTAAGTATATCACAGGAAAAGGCATCTTGGCTTCTGTGGCACATACACAGGCCGAATATGAAGATATCCGTGCAGCCTGGGAGTCCGGTTATTCTCATGCTACACATTTCTATAATGCAATGCCGGGCTTCCATAAGCGTCGTGAGTATAAATATGAAGGTACAGTAGAAAGTATCTATCTGATAGACGATATGACAGTGGAAGTGGTAGCCGATGGTATTCATGTTCCTCCTACTATCTTGCGCCTGATATATAAGATTAAGGGTGTGGAACGTGCTTGTGTTATTACCGATGCTTTGGCATGTGCCGCCAGTGAAAGCAATGTAGCTTTCGATCCTCGTGTCATTATCGAGGATGGTGTGTGCAAACTGGCCGACCGTTCTGCTTTGGCAGGCAGTGTGGCTACCATGGACCGTTTGATCCGTACCTTGGTGCAAAAGGCAGAAATCCCATTGGAAGATGCTGTCCGTATGGCTTCGGAAACTCCGTCCAAGATTATGGGAGTATATGACCGCAAGGGCTCACTTCAGAAAGGCAAAGATGCCGATATCTTGATTCTTGACCAGGACTTGAATATCCGTGCCGTATGGGCAATGGGCAAGCTGGTCGAAGGAACTTGTACATTATAACAAAAGTGCTTTCAGCTATTTGAAACTCTTTATAGTTTGCCTTTCTGAATGAAATGAAGAATGACGAACTATAAAGAGTTTTCTTGTCCTTTTTCAGTGTGTAACACATACCCCTTCTTCATCAGTGATTCTATCTTCACGCTGGAATCATTGCGCAACGCTTTTCGTAAATAGGTTATTTGTACATTCAATGCCAGCGAATTGGCATAGGATGAAGTTCCCCATACATGTTTCAAAAGTATTTCCCGGTCTACCGGAACATGGAGGTTTTTAGCTAGTATTCGGAGTATCTCAGCCTGTCGGGAAGTAATCAGTACCTTGTTATTTCCCGTCCTTATTTCATTGGTGGTATAGTTAAATGTACTTTTTCCGAATGTATAGCTTTCTGTTTCAATTCTGTTGTTTGCACATTGAAACCGTTCACGGATACGTGCCAACAGCTCTTCGGGATAAAAAGGCTTTGCTAGATAATCATTGGCTTGCAGATCAAAGCCTTTCAGACGGTCGGCTTTATCGCTACGGTCTGAAAGAAAGAAAATAAGTACCTGATGATTTTGTTTCCGTATTTTTGCCGCTACCTCGAAGCCGTTCAGTTCGGGCATATTGATATCAAGCAATACCAAATCAGGCCTTATTAAGGGAAATTGTTGTAAGGCAATGCTTCCGTTTCCTGCGTAAGTAACTTCATAGCCTTCTGCCTCCAAAAAACGTTTTAAGAGCATGGAGTATTTTAAATCATCATCTGCGAAAAGTATTTTGATTGTTTTCATCTTATGTGGATTGTTGAAATGATTATTGAGGTAGTACAATACTGAAAGTCGTTCCTTTACTCGGCTGGCTGGTCAAGGATACATGTCCGTGGTGTGCTTCGGTGAGGAGCTTTACGTAACTTAGTCCTAGTCCTATACCCGGTATATTTCGGTCCGGTATATGGTTGCCGCGATAAAACTTATCAAAAACCTTGCTTTGCTCTGCTGGCGGAATTCCAATTCCGTTATCTGTTATTTGTATAGTAAGGGTGTGTTCTTTCTGTATACAGGATAAATCAATCCGGACTTCTTTGCCGGAGTATTTGATGGCATTCTCTATCAGGTTGCTGATGATGTTGGCAATATGTACCGGGTCAGCGGTGACCAAAGTGGATTTCATTTCATAGTGCGGATGGATGGTAACCTTTTTATTGGTAGGAACATTGACCAGCCGGATTAATTTATCTACGGTTTCCCGTAAATCAAAAGTACGGATGTGGAGAGGCGTGTGTTCATAGTCAGCCCGTGTCATATCCCTTACTTTGGCCAGGTAGGCAGAAAGATTGTCCAGTTCAAACATGGAATCCTTTACTACTTCATCCATTGCTCTTTCGTCTGTACGCATGGACTTGTTGTTGAGAAAGGCAATACACATTTTCAAGGTCTGTACAGGGCGTTTCAGTTCATGTATCATGGTATTTACAAAGCTTTTTCTCATTTCGTCTATTTTCCGTTGTTTCAGAATGGTCTTGATCTGGTAGATAAGACAGAATACCAAAAGCAGAACTAATATCAGGCTACCCAACAGCTGCCATGCCATTTGTTGGAGAAGGGAGGGGAAAGGTATCTGTATGGATGCCGTCAATGCTTGTTTAAGTAAAGGATTATAAGGATAAGCAATATACATTTCAGGTTTGAACAATCGGGTGGAAGAGGTATAGCTTCCATGCCACAGGATAGAATCAGTCTGTATCAGTCTGATATTTGTCAGTTTTATCTGGTTGGCTTGTAATAGTGAATCAAATTTTCCGGCTTGGAAGGGGTGAGTCATCTCGGCTCCATAGCGTGTGGCTGCATCAAATAGAATTTCATTGGAAATGTTCTCTACCCGAAAACTGTCGCGGACTATAACGCTGTCCTCATTCAACAATGCATTCTGTTTTATTAACGAATCCAGATTATCAATTTCACTTTGTTGTCTATAAAAACTAATGATGCAGGTTGTTTTGCCGTTTTGGTTCACCGAATCCGGCATTTCTATTTTGTAGCTCAGTGTATATTTGTGGTTGTTAGTCCGTTTGTCATAGCGTGTATTCATTTCTTCTTTTTCCAATTGCAGTATTTGTTTATGCAGTTCCTGCATGAATGTTTTCGTTGAATAGCAATATTGGTGGTGAAGCCAATAACCTTGACCACCTATTATCAATATAGCTGTAATGATAGTCAGTATCCATACTGTTTTTATTCTTTTTTCCATCTTT
>OLOO01001947.1_pt1 | contig 12316 bp, 15 predicted proteins | sample 1672621 | NCBI WGS metagenome assembly OLOO01 (sample SAMEA3136706, study PRJEB25190) | human gut metagenome | biome: human gut; feature: human-associated habitat; material: faeces | place: Austria | collected 2013 | reverse complement strand
TTCTTCTAAATCTGAATCTTTATAATATAATTTAATTAATTTAGATTTAAAACAAGAACATTTGTCTATTCCAATAAATCCAGTATCTTTACATTTTGGACAATTGTAGTGTAAATTTAAATAATCAGGATTATATCCATGAGATACAAGCATTTCATATTTTTTAGCTCTTAAGTCGGTTATTTCTTCTTTAATGTTATTTAATTCATTTTGATCTGTAATTCCCCTTAATGCAGCCATAGATAAATTTAAACAAAGTTTTTGAATTGTTGTATCTAATTCTAATATTTCTGGATATTTATTTTTTATTTCTTCACGTCTTTTCATTAATTTACGATTTTCATCAGTACGAATTTTTTCATACATATCCATAAGTTCCGTTTGATATCCTTTAATCATCTTTATCCCATCCTAACAATTTCTTTTCTAATGAATCATAATCATATTCACGAGCTTCAAAGTTATTAAATTTAAGAGGATTAACCTCAGGGGTTTTTTTAATAAAATTTTTATTATTATGTGGAGATTGAGAAGCTTTATAAGCAACTTCTTTATTTTCAATAGCAGCTAAAGTTTTTAAGTTATTTTTATTCCAACTTGATAAAATTCCATCAATATATTTAAAATCAGAACGATTTAATCTTTGGAAACAAATATTACAAGCTTTTTCTATAACTTCTAAAGGAAATGCATAATCAATTATCCATTTCTCAAGCATTTCTTGTTGAGGTTTCATTAATTCAGGATTTTTTATTCCTAAATAATTTAATATATGTCGTATTTTTATCCACTTATCTTCTGTTTTCTTTATATAATTTTGTGCATCATCAATACTTGTAATATTCATATCATGCCAAGCAATGGCAACTTTTTCTATATAACGATAATCACTTTTGCCTCGAGAAACACAATATTCTATAAGTATTAAAATTAATTCAGATGAAAAATTAAATTCTTCTTGCCAGCTTAAATAAGTAGTCATTTCTTTAGGGGATAGTGGCCTTCCTAATAATCTTTCGATATCATTTAGCATATCTTTAGTTGATGTTTTATTTAATGCTTCGAGCAAGTTAACTTCTTTACTTCTAGATTTTGAGTCTTCAACTAAGTCTATAAATTCAATATTATAATTACCCATTTTATCTATTGGAATAAGCTTAATTACACCTTCGTCGTTCCAATAATTTAGTGCATTTAAGATATCAGATTCAAGTAAGTTTAATGTTGAAGCTAATATAGTTGAGTTAGCACCCATTTCACCAGAATTATTATATTTTAACATTAATAGATAAACTTTAATAAATTCTCCACGAGCTTTTGGCATGTACTTTTCAATAAACACATTACTTACTAGTGTAAAGTTTGATGAGTTATTTTTTAACATAAAAGTGCTCATAATTTTTTGACCTTTCTTAAGTATTATTTGAATTTAAACTTAATCAATTTAAGTTTATTTTAACGCAATCATATTTAAATATAAATTAAAAAAAGCAATTCATATTATACAATAAACTTATTATAACAAAGGCAATCTTAACCCTCAACAAAACAATTTAATTAGTTAGATGCATAAAATATTAAAAATATGGATAAATTAAAAAATGTGCTTAAAAATTTGGTCCTTTAGGAGGAAAATTAAAAATGAATTTAAATAAGCAAAATAAAATAAGTGTATTATTAAAATTAATAAGTTTAACAATAATTATGCTTATAAGTTTTATGTTTATATTACCTAATAAAAATACTAGTGCAGAAAAAAATAATGGTTTTTATAAAAGTGTAATGAATTTAAATAATGAAAATGATGATAAAAACGAAGATAAGATAAATGCTATAAGTGTATTTAATAGTAATACAAATAATATTACAAATATTGATTTGCAAGGTCATAATATTAAGATAAAGGATAGTATAGTGTGCTTTTATACATCTATAGAAGATAAGTATTCTGTGTTAGAGGAAGTTTGTAATTCATATATAAATGAGCTCAATTTAGATATAAGTAATATAAGTCAAATAGAATTATTAGGAGTTATTAGCTCAAGTAATGAAAAAAATAGAATAACATATTTGAATGAAAGTGGAGAAATGGCACCTGAAATATATAATGCAGAAGTGATAAATGATAATTTATCAGGATTAAAGTTAAAAGTAACATTAGAAGAAATAGAAACTATAGAACCAGAAACAATTGTTGAAGAAACTAATGAATTATTGAGTGGTGAAACAAAGGTGATTCAGGGGGTGCAGGGAAATAAGCTCCTTAATAAAGAAATTACTTATTATGGATTAAATAAAGATAATGAAAATATAGTAAGTGAAAATATTATTACACCTGTAGTAAATACGATTGTTAAAACAGGGATTAAAAGTCCTTATGAAGCAGGAGTAGCATTTTTATCAAATCCAACTAAAGGAGGATATGTAAGTTCTACATTTGGTGAAGTTAGAAGTAATTCTGTTCATAAAGGAATAGATATAGCAAAAGATTTAGGAGAGGATGTTAGTGCAGCACTAGAAGGAGAAGTTATTTATGCAGGATATAATAATGGTGGTTATGGTAATTTGATAATTTTACAACATAATAATAATATGAAAACATATTATGCACATTTAAGTAATATATACGTGAGTGTAGGAGAAATAGTAAAAAAGAATGATTTAATTGGGGCAATTGGAAGTACAGGCAATAGTACAGGGCCACATTTACATTTTGAGCTTAGGGTTGATAATAATCCTGTTAACCCAATAAAATACATACAGCAATAAAAAAACACCATTTAATGGTGCTTTTTTATTGCTTTAAAATTTTATTAACATCTACTTTTCCTTCACCTTGTTGGTTTTTAGGAAGATCTAATGATATAGAAGCAACTTTTAGCAAAGATAAAATATCATCAAATGTAAAGTTAGGGTTATATTCAAATAAAATGGTACAAATACCTGCTATATATGCAGCAGAAATGGAAGTTCCACTAAAACTTTTATAAGAATTATCTAATTTAGGGGCATGTATTTTAGAATCATTTTTATAGGATATATATGAGGTATTAGAATTTAAGGATACTACATCTACACAAGCTGCACAAAAGTTAGGTTTAGTGTCTTTCTTTAAGGCCCCACAAGAAGAATAATCATATGATTTTATATTAGAAGATGTTGTATCTATTCCTGAAATAGTTATACAATTGTTACTTAATGCTATTCCTGTAATAGAATCATCAATATTTTTATTGCTTCCACTAGGTACTATACAAATTATTGATTTAAGTCTTGCAGTTTTTAATAATAAATCAAAAAGAATAAAGATAAATTTATTATAATTTAAACTTTCAAATGGTAAGCAAATAACCTTTATATTATATTGGTCACTTATATTAATTAATTCTTCTAATGCAAATAAAACATCAGAAGCATAACCTTTACCTAATTTATCAAAGGCTTTAAAACAATGTATAGTAGATTCTGGGGCAACTCCTGTATATATTTTATTTGAGGATGAGCCATTACCTGAAATTATCCCACAAGTACAAGTGCCATGACCATTATCATCATATGGATATGGAAGTTCATTAATTAAGTCTACGAAGGTAATTATCCTATTAAAGGGATAAGTTAAATCTCTATGAGGATATACACCAGAATCAATAATACCAACTCCAATACCACGACCATATAGTGATAATTTATGAGAAATACGTACTTTATTTGCTGTTGGAATGCTCATTCCACATAAAAAAAAGTATTGATCTAAACAAATATATTTAACTTCAGGATATTCTAATAATAAATGTATTGATTTTGCTCTTAATTGAGCACAAATTATATTACAGGATTCAATTTTTCTAATTATATTACCACGATAAGAACGTATTTTTTTTGAAATTGAATCTGAAAAATTTCGATATTGTATTAAAATTCTATACTCTTTCATACTACTAGATGCTAAAAGAAATTTAAGATTAGGATCTAGTTTTTTAGTTGAAGAAAACATAAAAAACTCCTAAAATTATTCATATTAATATAGTATATGATTTAGGAGCCTTTTGTTAATATAATAAATTTAAAACTTCCATTTAAAAAGTATTATTCCAGCTACCATTATTGCTATTCCAAGGATTTCATGTAAAGAAAATGGAACCTTTTCTGTGCCAAATAAACCAAAGGCATCAATTAAAGCAGATGCAGATATTTGAGCTATTAAAATAACAGCTGTTCCAATAGTTACACCTAGGGATTTCATACTTAACATAACTGTAAATGTTATGACAACACCTAGTATTCCACCAAGTAAATAAAGTTTATTAGTAGATTTTATTTCTCTAAAAGTGCCATCTCTAAAGAAAAAAAGTATTATTAGAGAAAGAATAAGACCAGTGGCTTGCACAAAAGTATTTGTTTCCCATGTACCTATTTTTTCACTTAACCTAGTATTAAATACTCCTTGAAGGCTCATAGAAATACCTGAAATTATAGCAGTTATCAATCCAATCAAAATTATCACCTCCAGGTATAGTATTCCTAAGTTAGCAATTATATATTAAATTTTATTGCAAGAAAAAAAGCATTAGATGTAGTGAATGTATACATCAATAATGCTTTTAAAATTAATATATAAATGAATTGAATATTTCTTCTTCTGAGTAGCCTAAAGTTATTCCAAGACTTAGGGCATCTTCTAGCAGTGTAAAAAAGTGATCATTAGAGGGTGATATTATTAAATCATTAATATCAATATAAAGGTTTAAAAATTGATCACTTAAGCAATAATCATTAGGTCTAAGTACTATCTCATAATTTTCGATATAATGTTTATCTATTCCTAGGTTTATTACATGTGTAAGAAAATCTGTATATTTAATAAATACAGCTTCTTTATTTAAATTTAGGCCATCATCTATCCAGTATTTATAACACTTAGTTTCTTCAGCAAGTGAACTTAACTTAACTTGAAGCTCAAGATGTTTTCTTGCCCATAATTTATATTGTGAGAGATCTTGATTAATTAATAGACTTTGTTTTTTTTCTTTTTGTAATTCTACAATTGGTAAAATGTTCATAAATGCCCTCCGCGTCTACTAGGATTAATATAATATATTTTATAGAAATAATTAATTCTTGAAAAGGTCTGTAAATGAATACAAGAAATAAATTTATATTATATTTTTTTACATAGTTTAATAAAATATACTAAATTGTTCTTAATGGATATGTCTGAATTAAAGTTTCTCTTCGATTATTAGAAATTTTCCAAAGTTCGATTCTATTAACTTTTAAAGTTGAAATACTTGGTTTGTATTCAATTATTGAATCAAACTTTTTATTTTCTTTATTTATATAATTTATATTAGCTAAAGATAAATGTAATTCATTATTTCCACTTTTTACATTAAATCCATATAACTTTAAATTGTCAGCAATCAATCTATCTATTTTTTTTATATAACCTATATTTTCAATTTTTAAGTTAATAGTTTTATTTGAGTCGCAAAGTGATACAGTTGATGATAGCTCTACCTTAAAATTTTTATAGGGTTTTAAAATTTTATCCATTACAGTATTTAGTTTATCTATATTAGGGTTTTCTATTACTTCTAAGGGAATATATGGAATAGGAGAATTCCTATTTGCCCTAAATCTTTTAGATAAACTTCTTTGAATTGGACTTAAGTTTTTATAAGATACATCATCAAATAATGCCACCAAATAATATTTCATGTTATAACCTCACAAGTTAAATTTTGTATTATACTTTTATATTAAATTATATCATATGTAATCTTAAATTGACAATTTATATATTTGGGTAATAACATAAGATAAAGTTAAAATTTAAGGGATTTTGGAAGAAAAAACCCTATTAACTCTTACATACTTTATGATATAATCAATAGTGTTGACTAAAATTTTATAAGGTAAAAATTTAAACTATACCATATAAAATGAAAAATGGATAATTTTTGTATTGTAGGATAAATTAATATATATATAAATTGGATAAGGGTGAATATAAGATGGAAACATTGATTATTAATGGAGGCAAAACATTAAGGGGCGACGTAGAAATTAATGGAGCCAAAAATGCAGCAGTTGCTATTTTGCCGGCAGCTATTTTAGCTAGCGAAGGAAAATGTATTATTGATAATATACCAGATATAGAAGACGTACATTGCTTAGAAAGAATTTTAGCTAGTTTAGGTTGTAGAGTAAATAAACTAAATAGTAATACGTTAGAAATTGATGCTTCAGATATTACAACAGTTAATGCGTGTACTGAAGACGTAAGAAGAATGAGAGCATCATATTATTTTATAGGGGCATTATTAGCTAGATTTAAAAAAGCTAAAGTTGAACTTCCAGGGGGATGCCCTATAGGAGTTAGACCTATAGATCAACATATAAAAGGTTTTGAGGCATTAGGTGCAGAAGTTGTTATAGAACATGGGGCTGTAAGTGTTAATGCTGAAAATTTACATGCAGCTAATATTTTCTTTGATGTAGTTTCTGTTGGAGCTACAATAAATGTAATGATTGCAGCAACAATGGCTGAAGGAACAACTATATTAGAAAATGTTGCTAAGGAGCCACACGTAGTAGACGTTGCAAATTTCTTAAATACTATGGGAGCAGATGTTAAAGGTGCTGGTACTGATGTTATAAGAGTAAAAGGTGTTAAAAAATTAATAGGATGTAATTATAGCGTTATACCTGACCAAATAGAAGCAGGAACATTCATGATTGCAGCAGCAGCTACAAAAGGTGATATAACTATAAAAAATGTAATTCCAAAGCATTTAGAATCTATTTCAGCAAAGCTTTTAGAAATGGGAGCAATAGTTGAAGAAGGCGATGATAGCGTAAGAGTTACAGTTGATAAACCTTTAAAAGGTGTTAGTGTTAAAACAGCTCCATATCCAGGATTTCCAACAGATGTACAGCAACCTATGTCTACTTTATTAAGCATTACAGAAGGAAGAAGCTTAATTGCAGAAAGTATATGGGAAAATAGACATAAGCATACTGATGAATTAAAGAAAATGGGTGCTGAAATAAAAGTAGAAGGAAGAACTGCTATAATAGATGGTGTTAAGTCATTAAATGGAGCAAAGGTTACAGCAACAGATTTAAGAGCTGGAGCAGCTATGGTTATAGCAGGATTAGTTGCAAATGGGGAAACAGAAATTTCTGATATAGAGCATATTGATAGAGGATATCCTCATATTGAAGATAAATTCAGAGCTTTAGGAGCAGATATAAAAAGAGTAGAAAAATAAGCTTGGGGGAATTTTAAATGAAGTTTTGCTCATTATATAGTGGAAGTAGTGGAAATAGTATTTTTGTAGGTTCAGAAAAGGCTAAAATTTTAATTGATGCTGGATTACCTGGAAAGAAAATAGATGAAGCATTAAAGCAAATTGGGCAAAATCCAAGCGAATTAGATGGGATTTTTATAACTCATGAGCATATAGATCATATTAAAGGTGTTGGAGTTTTATCTAGAAAATATGATATTCCTATTTATGCACCACATGACACTTGGGTTGCAATGGAAGGGACAATTGGAAAGATAAAAGAGCATAATTTAAAAGTAATGGATAGAAGATCAATTGTAGCAGTTAAGGATATGGAAATTAAATCATTTATTATTCCACATGATGCAGCTGCACCAGTTGGATATACAATTAATTTAAATGATAAGAAAGCAAGTGTAGCAACTGATTTTGGAACTTTTACTAAAGAAATTGAAGATAATATAAAGGATTCAAGTATTATTTTAATTGAAAGTAACTATAATCCAGAAATGCTAGACTTTGGGCCCTATCCGTATAGCTTAAAGCAAAGAATAAAAGAAGCATATGGACATTTATCTAATGAGGATTGTGGTGAAGCAATTGTTAGGGTATTAAAAAGTGGACTAGGGAAAAAAATAATTTTAGGGCATTTAAGCAATACTAATAATACACCTGAATTAGCTGAAATTACAGTTAGAAACATATTAGATAGTAATAATATTAATGTTGGTTCAGATGTATTTTTAAGTTTAGCTAATAGACATAATCCAAGCAAGATAATTACTTTATAAAAGTAGAGGATGAGAATATGAAAAAAATATATGCCTGTGAAGATCATATAGATGAGGCAATGGATGAAGTTATAGATGGAAAAGAAACATTTCCTGTAATTAATAAGACAACAAAAAATAAATGCAGTTATTGTGAAAAAGAAGCACAATATCAAGTTGAAATGACTTAATATTTATATGTTGAAAAAGATACATAATATTTAGTATAATTTTTATATAATCGTAAGAAAAGAAAAAGGAGAAAAAATTATGAGTTTATATAAACAATGGACAGATATGGTCGTAGAGTATGTTAAGACTAAGGGAGAAGCAGCATTTTGGAATGAATATACTAAAATAGAAACTGCTATATATAGAGATTTATTAGCTAATAGCAAAGAAGCTATGAAAATAACTATTGCTGATTTTGCTAAGAAGTATGAAACTTCTGAAGAATTCATTATGGGATTTGTTGATGGAATAAATGAAAGTTTAAATAATCAATATGATTTAGAAGCTTTAACTTCAAATGATGAAATAGTATTAGATATAAACTTAGAAAAACTATTCTTTAATATGTTAGAAGCTAAAGCTGAATATCTTTATAACTTACCACAATGGGATGCTATATTCTCACCTGAAAAGAGAAGAGAAATCCAAAAAGCATACAGAGAAAGCTGTAGTGTAAGAAATGAAAATAAAGTTGGAAGAAATGATGCTTGTCCATGTGGAAGCGGAAAGAAATATAAAAAATGTTGTGGAAAATAATTTCCATTTTTATAAAAGAGCTTTGATATCAAAGCTCTTTTTTGCATTAATTAATTTATATTTTAGTGTCAAATGATAATTCAAATAAATAAATTATAATAGTAGGTTTATTTGGAGGTAGTTTATATGTTTAGTATATTCCCATATATATTTTCTACTACTTTTAATGCTATAGCTGGCAATATTAATAGGTTTGATAATATAGTTGATAATGTTGTAAATAATATTGTTAATAGTGAATTTATAGATAACTTAGTCAAAAATATAGATGAAATGTCACCTATTAATATACAATTTAAAGAGCATAAAAGGGGTTATACAATTCAATGTTATTTACCAGGAGTGAAAAAAGAAGATATTAACTTAGAGTATTATAATAATTATGTTACATTACAAGTTAAGAGAAACTTGTTTTATAGTAATAATGAAAATATAGCAGTAGCTATAGTTCAACCAGGTGGAGATATAAATGAAGATTATTATGTGGAAAATGCAGATCCTAATGGAATTAGGGCTGTTTTAAAAAATGATACCTTAAATGTATTGATACCAAAAAGCACTTATATAAGTAAAGATACTACTATTGTAGAGGTAGATAATTTTAAGGAAGAACAAATATAGTTTTTTTATTTAACAAAGGAGGAGAAAATGATGAATATAACAATTATTTCTGTAGGAAAATTAAAGGAAAAATATTTGAAGCAAGCTATTGATGAATATTCTAAGAGATTAACTAGATATTGCAAAATTGATAGTATAGAACTTCCTGATGAAAAAACACCTGATAATGCATCTGAAAAGGAAGAACTTCAAATTAAGTATAAGGAAGGACAGCTTATTTTATCTAAGATAAAGGATAATATGTTTGTTATAGCAATGGATTTAAATGCTAAGCAAATGACCTCTGAGGAGTTTTCAAAGTTTATTGAAACCCAAGGGGTTATGGGTAATTCAAACATAACTTTTGTTATAGGTGGAAGTTTAGGATTATCTCAAGATGTAATTAAAAGGGCTAATTATAAGATATGTTTTTCTAAAATGACTTTTCCGCATCAATTATTTAGAGTAATGTTATTAGAACAAGTTTATAGAGCTTTTAGAATAATGAAAAATGAACCGTACCATAAATAAGTGCGGTTTTTACTGAAATTGGATATAAATAAAAGCAGTTATAATAATTAAGACTCTTACTTGTATTTAAATATACAGGTAAGAGTTTTTTATTTATGCAAAGTAACCAATATATTGAAAATAATAACTTGATATATTTATTTTAAATAGAATAATACGGTATAATAAAATGCGAAGTAATGAATAAATATATTTTTATACGAAATATTAGCTATAGCATTTAGATGGAGGAAGTATGAATAATAAAATTTTAATTATAGAAGATGATATAGAAATATCTAATATGCTAGATAGTTATATATCTAAAATAATTATGACACATATGTAGCAAGAGATGGAATTACAGGGGTTAAGCTTGCAAAAGAAAAAACACCTGATTTAATTGTTCTTGATATCATGTTGCCATACAAAAGCGGAGACGAGGTGCTAAAAGAAATTAGAGTATTTTCTAATGCACCTGTAATTATTTTATCTGCAAAAGAAAGTGTACAAATGAAAGTAGATTTATTTAAAATAGGTGCAGATGACTATGTAGTAAAACCATTTGATTTATCTGAAATTTTAGCTAGAATTGAAACTAATTTAAAAAGATACGTAAAATCATTTAGTCAAATAACAACATATAACTATAAAAATCTGACATTAAATTATGATTTAAAGGAGGTTTTAGTAGGAGAAGAAGTAATAAAACTTACTTCAAAAGAACTTGAAATTTTATATTTATTTATGAAATATCCCAATAAAGTATTTTCTAAGAAAAACCTTTATGAATCTGTATGGGAAGATGCTTATGCATATGATAATGATACTATAAATACTCATATAAGCAATATTAGGAAAAAAATTAATATAGATTTAATTGAAACTGTTTGGGGAATGGGATATAAGCTAAGGTAAAATCTTTAGAAAATCTTTAGAAATTATTTTAGAAAAATTTAAATGATAAATATTATTATATAAGACAAAGGAGATGATATAGATGTCAGAAATTATTTGTCAAACAGTAAATTTATCAAAAAAATATAAAGGTAAAGTAGCACTTGAAAAAGTAAATATTAATATCAAAAAAGGTGAAATCTATGGATTAATTGGTGAAAATGGTGCTGGAAAAACTACATTAATTAAAACAATTGCTCAACTTATAAAGCCGACAGAAGGAAACGTTAAATTATTTGGGCAAACTAACGAAAATGAACTATGTAGATTGCAAAAAAAGATGGGATATACAATTGAAAATCCAGCGTTATATATGGATATGACTGCAAGACAAAATCTTGAGGTAATACGTATAGAAAAAGGAATACCAGGAACTAGAGATATTGATAAGGTTTTAGCTATGGTGAACTTAAGCGATACAGGTAAAAAGAAAGTTAAAAATTTCTCACTAGGAATGAAACAAAGGTTAGCTTTAGCTATGGTATTACTAAATGAGCCAGAGGTTTTGATTTTAGATGAACCGTTAAATGGTCTTGACCCTACAGGAATTTCTGAGCTGAGAAGTCTTTTAAAAAAACTAAACACGGAAAACAATATTACGATAATTTTATCGAGTCATATTCTTAGTGAACTTCATAAATTAGCAACTTGCTATGGAATTATGCATAAAGGAAGAATAATTGAAGAGATATCATCAGAAATTTTAGATGATAGGTGTAAAAAACACATTTCTATAAAAGTTTCTGATATTAAAGCTACATCTATGATATTAGAAAAAGATTTAGGTATTAATAATTTTAGTGTTTGTAGTGAGGATATTATTAAGATATATGGAAATTTTGATAAATGTGCACAAATAAATAAAACTTTGGTATTGAATAATATACTAGTTGAAGAAATTACTATTAAAGGTGAGAGTTTAGAGTCATACTTCACAAAAGTAATAGGAGGTGAGCTTTATGCATAATCTTTTGAAATCAGAGATATATAAACTAAGATATAGTAAGGAACTATTAATCTGTATAATAGGGCTATTTATACTAGGTGCAATAAATATTTATTTTGGTGGAATAATAAATGGCAAGGCATCTTTAGCAAATCTAAGTCGTGAAATATTTGGAATTATGGCATGTACTTTGTTTGCTATTACATATATCGGAAAAGACTTCATATCTAAAACTATAAATCATACATTAACAGCAGGGCATAGAAGAAACAAAGTATTATTAGGTAAATATATAACTTATATTATAGCTTGTATAATTATTTTACTAACAAATTACTTATTTATGGGTGGATTATATAGCATATTTTATGGATGGGGACAATCTTTTACTGAATCAGAGTTATACTTTGTAATAGTATATATATCAATGGGGATATTTTTTGATTTGTGTATTGCATCGATTCCATTTTTTA
>OLOO01001933.1_pt1 | contig 12367 bp, 13 predicted proteins | sample 1672621 | NCBI WGS metagenome assembly OLOO01 (sample SAMEA3136706, study PRJEB25190) | human gut metagenome | biome: human gut; feature: human-associated habitat; material: faeces | place: Austria | collected 2013 | reverse complement strand
GAGTTTGGTTATATATTTGTGTCCGCGCAACGAAGGCGCGGGGAAATGGAGAAAAAAATGAAAGAAATGATTAAAGACTTCTTAGATGAGTTATCTTCATCTTCACCTACTCCTGGTGGTGGAGGTGCTTCAGGACTAGTGGGCGCTATTGGATGTGCTTTAGGACTCATGGTAGGTAATTTAACTGTAGGTAAGAAGAAATATAAAGATGTAGAAGATGAAATAAGAGAAATCATAGAGAAGTTAGAAGACTTAAAGAAGAAGCTTGTAACTTCTGTAGATGATGATGCAGAAAACTTCAAGCCTCTTGCAGAGGCTTATAGACTTCCTAAGAATACTGAGGAAGAAAAGAAACATAAAGAGTTTGTGATGGAGTCATGTTTATTGGATGCATCTCTTGTACCATTACAGGTCATGGATTTAAGTTATCAGTCTTTAAAGTTATTTTCTACTTTAAATGAGAAAGGTTCAGTGATGGCAATCAGTGATGTAGGTGTTGGTGTACAATGTCTACGTAGTGCATTGACTGGTTCTATTATGAATGTCTATATTAATACGAAGTCTATGAAGAATAGAGAAATGGCTGAGAAGATGAATAAACGTGCTGAGAAGCTATTAGTTGAAGGGCAACTGCTTGCAGATGGAATAACTAATAGTGTTATTAAAAAGTTAGGAGGAACATCATGTTAGAGTTAAGAGGAAAAAAGGTTTCTGATGGGATTAAAGAATATGTATCAAAAGAGTTAGAAACATTATCTTTTGTACCTAAGCTTGCGATTGTGAGAGTGGGTGAAAACCCTGATGATATGAGTTATGAGCGTGGTGCAACTAAGAAATTAAAATCGTTTGGTTTAGATGTGGCTTCTTATGTTTTCCCACAGGATATCAGTGATGAAGCGTTCAAGAAAGCTTTTAAAGATATTAATGAAGATGATGAAGTGACAGGAATCTTATTATTAAGACCACTTCCTCGTACTATTAATGAAAAAGATATTGAAAATATGATTGATCCTAAAAAGGATTTAGATGGTATTTCTCCTATTAATATTGCAAAGGTATTTGCGGGAGATACAACTGGATTTTCTCCATGTACTGCAGAAGCAGTTATTGAAGTATTAAAGGCATATGATATTGAGTTAACCGGTAAAAGAGTGACTGTCGTAGGAAGAAGTATGGTTGTAGGTAAACCAATGTCTATGCTGCTTCTTAAAGAGAATGCAACAGTAACTATGACTCATACAAGAACTGTCGATTTAAAGAAGACATGTTCTGATGCAGAAATTGTGGTTGCGGCTGCAGGACGTGCAAAGATGTTAAATAGTGATTATTGTGGACAGGATGCTGTGATGATTGATGTAGGAATCAATGTGGATGAGAATGGTAAGTTATGTGGTGATGTAGACTATGCGACTCTTGATGGCAAAGCCTCTGCCGCTACCCCTGTTCCTGGTGGTGTTGGTACTGTCACAACTGCAGTACTTGCAAAACATTTAATCCAGGCAGCTAAAATGCGTTAAAGACCTCTTTCGAGGTCTTTTTATTATGGTCTTCTCCATTTTCTATAAATCCAATACCCTTTCACAATTGAAAGCGCAACTGACTACTCCCACGGGCAAGCCCGTGGGGTTCTGATTGCCAAGTGTAGCTTGTAATCGTACATCATTTTCAGACTTTGGAGTTACAAGTGTAAATCTATTTGAATCAGAACTTTCATTACCAAGCAGTCCAGCGACCACATTAACGGTAAATTTCTACTTTCGTAAGGAAGTATAATCAATCTCCCTGAATATGTTTTACGCTATCTTAATTCCGCTATTTAATACCTTGATCTCGTTAACCTTAATCCATTCGATTAGGGCTTTTTCTTTGTTGTAACACTTATCAAATTCAGAAATACATTTGTTTTTATCTATATTTTTAGTTCTGTAATCGTAACAGTATAATAAGAATGATGAATACCAGTCTCTTTGTACCTCAGTACCATCTTGCAGCTTATACATTCGGTCAGATAATCTCTTTTTAATATAGTCATCAACAGTATGATCATATTGACTTGCTCTGTAATCATTAGATACTTCAATATATATACCACCTGATACCTTGAATTTCTGTTCTACAGCAGCTTGAAACCCAGAAGGACATCTGTTCTTTATGGATCTGCCAAAACGCTTTTTCCTATTAAACTTGCCTTTACTATTGACTGTAGTTTCTTTAGTTCGTTTCATAAGCTTGCTTGCATTTTTGGGCTCTGTGATAAATACATCTCCAAGACTTCTTAGATGGTTAGCGTCTTCATTTATTGCAAGCTGTCTGTTTATGGCATTGATGCGACATAATTCAGAATGTTTTTCTTTTAATTTCTTATAATGATTAGAATAAATCCAGGTTTTGCGACCTTTTTTAACAGTACCATCATCATTATAATTCTGTGGATTAGTTGCACGTCTTGACCTGTCCATAGCACGGTGAAGCAGACGTTCTTTTCTCTCAGAAGTCTGAATACTGTTGCCACGCTCTGAAAGGTTCTTCAAGCCTACCTCAGTATCTGATGTATACGCAACATTCTGTGTACCAATATCAGCACCTATAATACCTTTGCCGAACTTATGTCTTAGGTTGCCAAATCTATCATATTTAGGTTTCGCTTTACCCTCGATAGTAAGATGCAGATAAACTCTGTATTTACCTCTTATCATCCTGGGAACAAGTGTAGCATAGCAGGGTCTGTATGTATCTATGCAGTAGCCATCTTTGATAATAGTGTTGACAGCCTTGTCATCCAGAATCTCAGATTCGGCAAGATATGATAAAACCGCATCTATTTCATCCTGCTGGAATCTATCATTTATTTGTATTCCAAATACCATCCTGCCAAGTTTGAAATGAAGTTTATTATCTGTAACGGATATAGGTATACCACGATTCATCTGTTTTGCACGAATACAAAGCAGGTCTCCGTATTTAGAAAAATGTAAAACATTACCATTGCCATATAAACATTTTTCCATGCCACGCCATATATCTTCGGCTTTAGTCAGAGCGAATACAGCGTCTACACCATATTTCTTGCCTATTGGAATCATGGACGTTCTGCAGTATTCCCATGTAATATTATAAGCTTTCTGCATTTCGTTAAGTTGTTTAGCATAAGTTTTTCGTTTAGCCTTATCTTTAGAATTACCATAAAGAAATAGTAATTTACGGTATCTCTTTGTACGCATAAGCTGGTCATAATTCTTTCTCATAAGACCAACAAGCTCATTCCCAGCTTTGCGTATCTTATCAGAAAGAGCCACTACTTTAAGTACATCAGAATAAGGCATATCGGTTTCTACAGCCAGGATATGCCTGTCAGAAAATTTATGAAATTGTTTTAGAATCCTTTTGTATTCTTCGTCAGTTATCATTTTTCTGCTCCTTAATATTATCTTAATTACTGTAGATACAAAATATCCTCTAGACCATAAAATACCGCATCCTGCACAGAATTGTATTAATTGTGGAAATGCCTTGAATAGTTCAATAGCAATTATATCTTTAAAAGTTCTTACAACGTCACAGGAAGCAGCAGTTTGTGGTACATCTACAAAGACATGTATATGGTCAGGCTTCACTTCAAGAGCCTTAATGTGGTAATAGATTTTCTGTAATATCTGTTTCAATATTTCCTCTACATTACCTTTTAATACCAGAAATATGAATTTAGAATACCTGATGATGTGATACTGTATCAGATATTTTCAATACGAAGCACTATGATATTGTTCCTCACTGTCTTGTTCACCTAATTGATATTTTTCCTGAATTCCTCTACGCAGCAAGTCAAGAATTATGATACTCTCACCTTCCTCAACAGAATAGATACGTGCAGGGGTTTCAAGTTCTGTTTTCCATCCAGCAGGAATGGAAATATTTATTTGTACATTGTCACTTTTAGTTCGTGCCATTACTTTTTTCCACAACTTGAATGATATGCTGAATTATTAGGATTGCACTGTTCTGCATGTTTATTATTGTTCGCTATATGTGCAGCATTATTAGGATTTTTCTGATTACAGTGATGGCTGTTTTGTTGTATGTGTGTTTATATCATGGTTACTTTTACTAATGATCTGTTTACTTTCTATACTTTAATATACATAGATTATATATCATTTTTCTAAGTATTTATCAAGTGAAATGTGGCTTTCATCCCACACGCAAGCGTGTGGGTTTTTCGCCACAAATCTATAACACAGCCGCCACAATAATCAATATCTCTGATGCTTTGGTATAAATATAGATGATCATTGTGACTAGCAAAAATACTGATAATACGATTGCATAGATGAAATCCAACAGATAGAGTATCTTTCCTTTCATATCGTGTTCCCTCCTTGTTATTATCATAGCACTCTAAGCAAGAAAAAAGACAGCTTTCGCTGTCTTTGCACACAATTATATTAATCAAAGAATTTGTATTCTTCAAAGTAAGCCTGTGGATGGTTACAAGCTGGACATACTGTAGGAGCTTCTAAAGATTCTACTACAAATCCACAGTTGTTACATTTCCATAGTACTTTATGATCTTTCTTGAATACTGTGCCGTCTTCAATCTGTTTAGCAAGTTTTAAGTATCTTTCTTCATGCATCTTTTCAGCCATAGCGATAGCTCTTAAGATAGCTGCGATTTCAGGTAATCCTTCTTCTTCAGCTTTCTTAGCAAATTCTGGATACATATGTGTCCATTCTTCGTTTTCACCAGCAGCTGCAGCTTTTAAGTTTTCTACAGTTGTACCCATTAATACTGGGAATTCACCAGCAACAGGTAATGTTTCGCCCTGAGCTGCAGTGTTCATAAGTTTCATTAAACGTTTCGCATGTTCTTTTTCCTGGTTAGCTGTTTCTTCAAAGATTTTAGACACTTCTACATAACCTTCTTTTTTCGCAATACTAGACCAGAAAGTATAACGATTTCTTGCCTGTGATTCACCTGCAAATGCAGCCATTAAATTCTTTAATGTTTCAGTACCTTTTAAATTAGACATCTTCTTTATCCTCCTTCATATTCTTACAATCATTACAGATTCCTTGAAATAACATATCAACATGTGTGAGGTGTACTTGATCTAGTTCTTCTATATCATGAACAAGTCCATCAAATGCACCATGTGGAATATGTATATCCACAATCTTTCCACATTTTGAACATACCATATGATGATGTGGTGTCACATTACCATCGTAATGTACAGTCACACCATCTATATTTAATTTTCTGATATACCCATTTTCAACTAAAACATTCAGATTACGATAAACAGTACCTAGTGATATGTCCGGAATGATTCTTCTTACATGAGAATAAATAACTTCTGCTGTAGGATGCGTGTGATCATTCACGAGCGTATCATATATCGTATCTCGCTGCTTAGATCTTCTAAGTCTTGTCTCCGCCATATGTTCCCTTCTCCTAATCAGTAATGATTACTACTATTAGTGTACTATTTACTACTAAGAATGCAAGCCAGATGCATTATTTTGACAAAATTGTATGTATAAGTGTATAGAAATCATTGGTTGCATAAACAAGAGGATCAATTACATACACAGGAACAGAGACAATGGACTCTATATCCCCTTTTAAATGCATGACTGAAGGGGATAAATAAAGTGCATCATAGTCTCCTTCTACTTCTTCTAATGAAGAAAGACTCACTGATTCCACTTCTAGATTAGACTTTTCTATTATCAGACTTTCTTTCATTAAACTAATTAAATAACTAGAAGAAAAGCCATCCTGATCTACAATCCCTACTTTCACACGTTTAGGATCTGCATCTCTTAAGAATACAACCATAAAATCTCTATAATAAGATAAGAACTGGGATAAGCTCTTTAAAGTATAATGGAGATAGAAATAGATTTCTTTCCCTTCTTCATCTGTGATTTGTTCCTCTATTATGCCATTATGCCAGACAGTTAAAAAAGCGACACGATTCTTTAAATAAAAACGTACAGTATGATAGTCTTTAGTATCTTCAATAATGTCACATCTGACATTTTTCATATTCTTTCTTGTATAGTAATAAGACCATTTAAAAACAATCATCAAATAGGTCTTTTGATAAAATTCATCCATATCCTTCACCTATAATAATCATATCATAATTCAACTATTTTTTTTGATGATTATGTTCTGTTTTGCATTCCTTTTTGTGTATGATAAAATGTATTTGAGAGGCAGGTGAGTATTAGTGAAGAGAATTTTTGTCATGTCTGATTTACATGGACAATTTGTTTTATTGCAGCTGATGCTCAATAAGATTCAATTCACTGATGAAGATGAGTTATATATCCTAGGTGATATTATGGATCGTGGTCCTAATTCAATTGATATATATTACTTTGTGAAAGCAATGCCTAATGTTCATATGATCAAAGGTAATCATGAAATCATGATGAGACAATCTTTAGCAGCCAGCTTAAAATATAATGATTTAGATTCTGATTTGAATAATGCATATCGTTTATGGAAACAGAATGGTGCCACAGGTACTGTAAATAGTATAAGAGAGTTTTTACAGAAAGATTCTATTCCTTATGAGGAATATTTTGATATAAAGAAAGAGTTTGTACAGGAAATTATTGATTTTATTGATAGTCTACCTAACTATATAGAACTTGATTATCAGGGCAAGCATTATGTGATGGTGCATGCAGGAGTGGATCCTGAGGTAACCAATATAGAAGATAGTGATCCTGAATTACTTGCCTGGATTAGAGAATATTTCTATATGAATCCATGTAATCCTGAATATACTTATATATTTGGTCATACGCCTTTATGTTATGTGAATGATGATCATTCTTTTAATATCTGGTACGATCCTGATTATCATAATAAGATTGGTATTGATGGTGGACTCGCTGTGGCAGATAGAGGACAATTAAATTGTTTATGCTTAACAGATGGTTCTTCTTATAAGATACCTTATAAGGATGGTCAGCCAGGAGAATTACAACGTATTATTAAAAGCTTAAAATAAATGGCTATAACGAATAGGTTATAGCCATTTTTTGAGTAACTAAATAGACTTGGGGTTAACTAAAACTTTAAAAATACCAGAGGTGTGAATTCATCCCGCGATGCATGATACTCAAAACACAGGAAATCCTTAGTTATTTTAAATTACCTTCTTATTTAATATACTGTTTGAGTAATTTTATTGGTAAGTTAAGCGATTGATCATGCATCATTTTATAAACAACAGGAGAATGAGGATATACGGATAATATTGAGCATTCACCGTCTTTATATAATGCTTCAGAAGTGCGTAATGCATCATAAGGAGAATTCAGTTCAATAGGTCCATCAATAAATAACCCACCCTGTTTATATAACTGTTTTAAAAGAAAGGACTTGTCTTGTTCACAATAAATAGTAGGATGATTACCCATTCTTGTCCAAATATCTGATAGAGTGGCTTGTGAATAAAGATTATTAGGAATAGTGTTGATATTTAAATAGTAGAATATTTGTGATACTTCTTCGTCTTCAAGAATATAGTTATTATTAATGAAATAAGACTTTAGTGAATGAATCAATTCTATAAAGTCAGCACTGTAGTATAAGAATCCTGGAGTATTCATATTTCTTAGTATTCTAACTGCTATTTGATAAACTGCTTCTGATAAATACTGAGGGTTAATATTCTTAGGAATGTCCCTATATGCTTTAAATATATCAAATAAGCGAGGGTTTGTATAACTGCTCGTTGTTGTATTGGCATGTTTATAATAGTTATAAAGAGGTTCTTGTACATAGCCTACTCTTTTAGCATAACTAATAATTGTAAGCACAATATCTAGATCTTCATAAACCATATTTTTGAAATGATAATGATTCCATATTTCTCTTTTAAAAATCTTGTTATGTAAATAAGCATTACTTAAACCTTTTCTAATATATTCTCCAATAGAGATAGATCCACTGCTTCGATCTAAACTTTTCACAGTTTCTTCATATCCTTCTTCTTTGAATATCTTGTGAACATCACAGACTACAATATCATCTCTATTCTTTTTTGCAAATTCATAAAGGGTAGAAAACATATTGGTTTCTGCATAATCATCTGCATCGCAAAAGCCTATATATTCACCATGAGATAATGCGATGGCATGTTCTCTTGCAAGGCCTTGTCCTTGATTTTCTTGATGATAAACGCATATATTAGAATACTTAGATGCATATTGATGACATATTGATAGCGTATGATCAGTACTTCCATCATCCATAACTATAATTTCTAACTTATGACCTAATGTTTGTGCAACTAATGAACTCAAACATCTTTCTATATATTTTTCTTCATTGTAAGCAGAAACTATGACTGATACATTAAATTTCGACATATATTAGACCTCCAATCTAGTAATTCCAAAAGAATCACTTAACATATCAATGCAAATAATATTTGTAATATTATTTGTGTTTCCTATAAGTTTTATTACTTCGTTACATTGAATTGAACTTACTATTCCTACACCAGCTCCATAAACACCTATTTCTTTCTTTTCATTTTCTGTATATTTAAATATACTACTATATCTAGGAAACTGATTAGATGGTTTGGGATAAATAAAACCATGAAAACCTTCTACAGCAGCAAATACTATAGGAATATTATATTTGTATGTATAATCATCCAGAAGCTTCCTCGTATTTATATTATCTACTGCATCAACTATAATGTCACATTCTTTCAAGACATCTCTACAATTATTATAAGTAAGTCTTTCTCTATAAACCTTCATATTAATTGTAGAATTCAATTCTTTTACCCTATGATATGCTGAATCCACTTTAAATTGTCCAATGTTACTTTCATCATGAATAATTTGGCGGTTTAAATTAGATAAGCTAACCTTATCATCATCTATAAGAATCAAATTTCCAATGCCCAGCGAAGCTAAATATAGAATATTTAATGATCCTAATCCTCCACAGCCTACTACACCAATGCAACTATTATGTATTGCGTTCTGTTTTTGATCATTAAAATATGGCATTATCCTTTGGCGTTTATATCTTTCTTCAAATATGTTCATTCTTATCCACCTGCCAATTGTAAAATAATTGTCATTTTGTCAATATTATCTAAATTCATATTTTTTAACTCATCGCAACTATAAAACACACCATTAATAAAATAACTTGTATTCCATCTTAAATGACCTTCTGTCAGCAGGCTTGTTATTCTTTTGTTTTTAATTGCTTTTTCTAAATCTCCAATATTAGTTATTTCACCTAATTCATAATCTTTTCCTTCATATTTAATTATCATTAAAATCACCTCTTTACTCTAAAACCTAAATCATAATATTTAGAAGTTAATTTTTCTCTTTGAAAAACGTGCTTAGCCATCATTTCAGGAAAAGAATATATGCTCCCTCCTTTAGTGAATGATGTATTACCATTTGATGAACGTGTCCATTCCCATACATTTCCTTCCATATCATATAAACCATATTTATTTGGGTGACGTTTTCCCACTTCATGTAAAGTTCCATTTGAATTTTGACTATAATAAGCAAATTTTTCTAATAGTGGATTATCATGATCAAAAATATTGTTTTCATAGATATGACAATCTTGATATTTTTCCCACTCATCTATTCCTAATAACTCTGTACCTAACCAATCAGCAAATAAAAATGCTTCATAATAGTTAATATTCGTTATTGGATAGTTATTATCATCTCTATAATGAGAAATAAACAAATTGTACTCATGATTAGTGACCAAAGTCTTTTTTATATCAAATGAAAAATTACTATTATGAAGCAAAATAGCTCTGTTTGATACATTATAATTATTCCAATACTTTCTACGATCACTGTAAGAAACAGTTTGCAAATAATTATATAAATTAACCTTATCTAACATGCTTTGAAAAAATATTTGGAGGTTTAGAAATGTTTCACATTTATTTTCTCTTTTAACAATATTAACCGTTTCATCATTAAACATTTTTGTAATATCTTTTGTTTCTTTATTAACCCTATAACATTTGTAAGAAGGATAAGATCTATTCCTATAACTTATCACCAAATGTAATAAATCACTATTTGGATGAAGTTCCCAATCTGCAAAAGTAAACATATTTGGATGCCTTTGATGTATATGAAACACACCTACTTTTTTTAAGCCAGCATTATTAAAAGCAGAATCAACTTCCATTATTTCGTATGGATCTGCTACAAAACCTGCGTCTTCATGATCATAATAATAATTTCCTATAGTTTCAAAGTGTTTTGAATTACTCTTTCTGTGATCCACTTTAAATATATAATAATCACTAACAATTCCCTTTTTATCACAAAACAGATATCCGAAACACTTACGATCCATATCTCTAGTTTCACTTATTAGAAAATCTAAAGTATCATCATAAATATTCATATAATCAACTCTTTTCTTTAAAAATCACATGTGATTTTTTTACCATGGCTTATAATTATATTAGTCCTTTTTTATTATTTTTCAATACCTAAATATAATTATATTTTAATCTTTTTATATAATTATTAATTAATAAGCACTAATTTATATATACAAAAAAAGACTCTCCACCGAAAGTCTTTATTCACCTTTTACAATAAGTATTTGTTTGTTTTCTTGTAAGAGAAGCTGTTTAATATCTTCTGGAATATGATCATCTGTAATGATTGTATCAATACGTTCTTTTAACTGAAGAGGTACTACACCATGTGAATTGAACTTTTCACTCTCAGTTAATACAATAATATGTTCTGCCTGTTCAGCCATATCTCTAACAGCCTGTGCACGCAAATGATCACTATTGGTGAAACCTACACGAGGATTATAACCATCGGCCCCAATAAACAACTGATCTACACAGAAATTTTGCGCACATTGCGCCACGATAGGTCCTACCATAACCTGTGAATCTTTCTGGTAAGCACCACCTAGAAGAATCACATTGGTATTCTTTTTATCGCGAATATATCCTGCAATAAAAGCACTGTTAGTCACAATAGTGACATCTTGTTTCTCTGATGCAATTGTATCTGCAAGAATCGCACAGCAGCTCCCGCTTTCAATCATGATGGTATCTCCATCATGAATAAGTTCTGCGGCTTTTTGTGCAATTCTTTTCTTTATTTCATAATGATACGCTAAGCGTCCATTGATATCATCTTTATTCGCAAGGATGGCATAGCCATGTCCTCTTTTAATAATCCCTTTTTCTTCAAGTGCATCTAAATCTTTACGTATAGTGACATTGGATACCCCAAGTATTTGAGATAATTCATTGACTTCTATTTTCTTTTCTTTTGTAAGTAGTTCTAATATTTTATTATAGCGGTCTTTCATAGATACCTCCGCACTCATTATATTAATCTAGAAGAAACAATTCAACCCACACTTAATGAACTCATTTTGATAATCTACTAAATCTTCAGGATGTAATGCTTCTACTTCATGAAGCTTATAGTCTTTACCAAGTAGTTTATATTTATTTTCACCAAACTGATGGAATGGAAGAAGCTGTACATCTTTCGCGCCTGCTTCTTTAATGCATGTTGCGAGTTCTTTCGCATCTTCTAATGTTTCATTAAAGCCAGGAATAACAAGTATTCTAGGCAATACATTAAGACCCTGTTCAATAGCCCATTTGAAGTTCTTTTGAATGACTTCATTTGTGACATGTGTTCCCTTCTTATGCTTCATTGGATCAGCCTGCTTCACATCAAATAATAAGAGATCAAATAAAGGAGCTGCTTTCTTAAACTTCTCATGATCCACAATACCTGTTGTTTCAATCGCAAGATGAAGTCCTTTTTCTTTTAATGCATGGACAAGAGCCATCATGAAATCATATTGCACCATGGCTTCTCCACCAGATAAAGTAACACCACCATTAGATTCTTCATAGAAATCAATGTCCTGCATACAAATATCAACAACTTCTTCTACAGTCTTGATTTCACCTTCCTGTGTTAAAGCTTTACCAGGGCAGGCTTTAACACATTCCATACAATGATCACATGTTTTATGATCAATTCGAATCAAGCCATCTTCCATCTTTATAGTCCCTTTAGGGCAGGTATGTACACATGTCGCACAATGAAGACATTTCTCATTATTGTATAAAACCTGAGGACTCACTGCCTGACTCTCAGGATTAGCACACCATTCACATCTTAATGGGCATCCTTTAAAAAACACTGTTGTACGAATACCAGGTCCATCATGAATACTAAATTTCTGTATATTAAATATAATTCCTTCCATATCATATCCCTCTCGTATAATATGTACGTAATCAGTTAATGAATTTTATTATTCATTATTGATTGT
>OLOO01001920.1_pt1 | contig 12432 bp, 9 predicted proteins | sample 1672621 | NCBI WGS metagenome assembly OLOO01 (sample SAMEA3136706, study PRJEB25190) | human gut metagenome | biome: human gut; feature: human-associated habitat; material: faeces | place: Austria | collected 2013 | reverse complement strand
GCGTGCCCGACGGCAAGCAGCCACACCGCGTAAGATTTTCTTGCCTCCCTTGCAGAGGGGGCCAAGGAGTTTTTTAGCAAAAAAATCCATTCTGCGCACCGTATGCCTTTTCAGCCTACCCCAGTCGTGGCTAACCGTTGTACAATTATGTGTAAACCTTATAGGTTCGCCCGATGGGGCACATTTTATACACCATCGCAAGCATATTACAGTAAAGGGGATTTGAACTATGAATTGGGCAAAGATCGGTCTGTTTGCAGGCGGCGCTCTGTTTGGCTCCGCCGGTATTGAGATTCTGACCAGCAAGGATGCGAAGAAGCTGTATACCCAGTGCACCGCCGCTGTCCTGCGCATGAAGGATCAGGTCATGAAGACCGCCACCACCCTGCAGGAGAACTGCGGCGACATCCTGGCCGACGCCAAGGAGATCAACGAGCAGCGCGCCGCCGAGGATGACGCCGTTCTGGAGGACACCGCCGAGGAGAAGGCTGAGTAAGTTTTCGCTGCTGCAAAAGCCTTCCCCGCGGGCGGGGAAGGTGGCCGAGCAAAGCGAGGTCGGATGAGGTGCGTGTTCGCCGCAGCCACCCGTTCACGGGATACTGCGGAACAGTCCGCCCTCATCAGCCGCCGTTGGCGGCAGCTTCCCCCTCGGGGGAAGCCTTTTTTATTTACCGGGAGAGTAATTATGAAATGGAATATTCTGCATGAGAGCCGCGGGCGCATCCGCCTGCATCTCCGTAAGCCGCGCATGTCGCTGGCCGAGGCGGACCAGCTGCAGGACTATCTGACCAGCCTGCCCGGCGTGCACACCGCCGCCGTGTATGAGCGCACCTGTGACGTCGTCATCGTCTATACCGAGAGCCGCGCCGGCATCGTCAGGGGTCTGGCGGCCTTCCGCTTTGACACAGAGGCCCTGGCCGAGGTGCCCGCCAACAGCCCCCGCGCCGTCAACCGCGAATATCAGGAAAAGCTCGTCAATATGACGATCTTCCACCTTGCGCGCAAGCTGTTCCTGCCAGCACCCTTGCGCATGGTCTACACGCTGGTGCGCAGCGTGCCCTATATTTTCCGCGGCCTGCGGTGCGTTTTCCGCCGCAAGCTCGAGGTCGAGGTCCTCGACGCGCTGTCCATCGGCGTGTCGATGCTGCGCGGCGATTTCGGCACGGCAGGCTCCGTCATGTTCCTGCTGCGCCTGGGCGAGCTGCTGGAGGAATGGACCCGCAAGAAATCGCTGGGCGACCTGGCCCGCTGCATGTCGCTGAACGTGGACCGCGTCTGGCAGCAGACCGCCGAGGGCGAGGTCCTTGTGCCGATCTCGCAGGTGTGCGCGGGCGACGCCATCGTCGTGCACACCGGCAGCGTCATCCCGCTGGACGGCAGGGTGCTGGACGGCGAGGCCAGCGTCAACCAGGCGTCCCTGACCGGCGAGGCCGAGCCCGTCCGCAAGAGCGAGGGGGCCGTCGTCTACGCGGGCACCGTCGTCGAGGAGGGCCAGATCACCGTGACCGTCGAGCAGCAGGCCGGCAACGGGCGCTACGACCAGATCGTCAAAATGATTGAGAACTCCGAGAAGCTGAAATCCGCCAGCGAGACCCGCGCCGCCGCGCTGGCCGACAAGCTGGTCCCGTACAGCCTGCTAGGCACCGCCGTGACCTACGCGCTGACCCGCAACGCGACCCGTGCGATCTCGATTCTGATGGTCGATTTTTCCTGTGCGCTCAAGCTGTCGATGCCGCTGGCCGTGCTGTCCGCCATGCGTGAGTGCGGCAGCTACCATATCACGGTCAAGGGCGGCAAATATCTGGAGGCTCTGGCCAACGCCGATACCATCGTCTTTGACAAGACCGGCACGCTGACCCACGCGACGCCCACCGTTGTGCAGGTCGTGCCGTTCGGCACCCGCACCGAGGACGAGGTTTTACAGATCGCGGCCTGTCTGGAGGAGCACTACCCCCACTCGATGGCGAACGCCGTCGTGCAGGCCGCTGCCGCAAAGGGCATCCGCCACGACGAGATGCACAGCGAGGTGCAGTACGTCGTCGCCCACGGCATTGCCAGCCAGATCGGCGGCGAGAAGGCCGTTATCGGCAGCCAGCACTTTGTCTTTGAGGACGAGGGCTGCTATATTCCGACGAACGAGTGCGGCAAATTCGACGCGCTGCCGCCGGAATATTCCCACCTGTATCTGGCCATCGGCGGTGTGCTGGCCGGTGTCATCTGCATCGCCGACCCGCTGCGCGAGGAAGCCTCCGAGGTTTTGAAACAGCTGCGCGGCCTGGGCATTCGCAAGGCCGTCATGATGACCGGCGACAATGACCGCACCGCGTCGGTCATTGCAAAGCAGGTCGGCGTGGACCACTACTATGCCGAGGTCCTGCCCGAGGACAAGGCCAACTTTGTCGAGCAGGAGAAGGCCGCCGGGCACACCGTCATCATGCTGGGCGACGGCATCAACGACTCCCCCGCCCTGTCCGCCGCCGACGTCGGCATTGCCATCAGCGACGGCGCGGCCATTGCCCGGGAAATCGCCGACGTCACGATTGCCGCCGACAGCCTGCGCGAGCTGGTGATCTTGAAGTCCATCGCCAACGGCCTGCAGAAACGCACCAGGAGCAACTACCGCTTTATCATGAGCTTCAACAGCACCCTCATCGTCCTGGGCGCCATGGGCATCCTGCCCCCGGCCACGTCCGCGCTTTTACATAATGCGTCCACGCTGGGTGTCAGCCTGAAAAGCATGACGAATCTGCTGGATTGAGACAAGGCAGCGGCGTAGGGGCCGGACATGTCCGGCCCGCAGCTTTCCCGCATACGCCCGTCTGCCATACACCGCCGGGCCGGGCATGCCCGGCCCCTACCGCACATTTTCGCTGCCGCCCCCTCGCCGGGGCGGCTTTTTTCATTTTTACGTCAATTTTACACGTTCCCCTCTTGTCAGGCGCACAAATATTTTGTATAATTAAATTTGTCTGTACTATTGTTTCAACGTATAAGCGAGGTTTTCAAATGCTGACAAAATACCTGAGTGTGTTCTTGATTTCGATGGTCCCCCTGATCGAGCTGCGCGGCGCGATCCCCGTGGGCGTGGCCATGGGCCTGCCGCTGTGGCAGGTGTACGTCATCGCCATCATCGGCAATATGCTCCCCGTGCCGTTCATCTTTTTCTTTGCCCGCAAGGTACTGGAGTGGGGTGCGGATAAGCCGGTCATCGGCAAGTTCTTCACCTTCTGCCTCGAAAAAGGCCACAAGGGCGGCGCGAAGCTGAAGGCTACGGCGGGCCGCGGCCTGCCGTGGGCGCTGCTGCTGTTCGTCGGCATCCCGCTGCCCGGCACGGGTGCGTGGACCGGCACGCTGGCCGCCAGCCTTTTGGACATGGACTTTAAGTCCAGCGTCCGCGCCTGCATGGGCGGCGTGCTGCTGGCAGGCTGCATCATGGGCGCGCTGAGCGTGCTGGGCGTCTCCGCCTTCGGCGCTGTCGCGGCGTGATGCCCCAAAATTATCGTCCCGGGCTGGATGTGGTGCGGCTGGCCGCGCTGCTGCCCGTGCTGTGCTACCACTATTGCATCGAGGCCGCGCGCCTGGGCTTTGCCGTGCCGACGGCGCTGATTGGCCGCGGCATGGCCGACTGGGTCGAGGTTGGGCTGGCGTGGTTTTTCCTGCTGTCCGGTGCGGCGCTCTGCCTGCAATGGCAGGGACGGTTTGACGCCCGGCGCTACTTTGTGGGCCGCGCCGCCGCGACCTACCCGGCGTTCTGGCTGGGCTTTGGCGCGCTGTTCCTGTACGGCGAGGTCCTGCACGGCAACAACGCCGATGTTCCGCGCTGGCGTGTGATTTTTTCAGTACTGGGGCTGGATGGGTATTTAGCGCCCGTGACGGTCACTTTCTACAAAATCGGCGAGTGGTTTTTGGGCGTTATCCTGATTTTGTATCTCGTGTTCCCGCTGCTGCTCCGGTGCATGGAGACCGCAGCGCACCGCCGGGTGCTGGCGCTCTGCATGGCGGTGCTGGCCGTTGTCTGGCCGCTCGTATGCCCCGCTCCGTGGGAGGCCGGGCATACGGTACTGGGCCGCCTGCCCGCGTTTGCGCTGGGGGTGTGGTTCGGCACGCTGCTGAAAAAGAATGCTTTTCCGTCCTATCGGCTGTATATCGGGCTGGCGGTCTGCCCGCTTTTGTGGGTGGACGAAGTGCCGCGTCTGGCCGTGCTGTTGGTGCTGGCGGCGGTGCTGTTCTGGGCAGTCTATGCCGCCGGGCAGCACGTACCCGCACCGCTTTGCCCCGCCCTGCGGCGGCTGGCGGGCTGGTGCTACGGCGTGTACCTGGTGCATCATGTCCTGCTGACGCTGGTATTCCTGCCGTTTGTGCAGGGGCACGGCCTGCCGCTGGCCGGGATGTTCCCGGTGTATCTCGCCGCCAGCTTTGTGCCGGCGGCGGTGCTGACGGCAATGAGCAGACCGGTGAGCAAGGCAGTCAAAAAATTGGCATAAAAAAATCGGACGCACAGCTTTTCACGGCTGTGCGTCTCAGACTGTCGAAAAACTCTTGTAGGGGCGAGCATTGCTCGCCCGTGCCCGTTCGCCTTGTGAGAAGCTTTCCCAAAAGAGCGTTTCTGCGCTAAGTTGGCGGGCGACCAATGGTCGCCCCTACGTTCTCTATAAGGCAAAGTAGATGTTTTTTGACATACTGAGGCGCACAGCTTTTCACGGCTGTGCGTCTGTTTTTGTATTCATAAGGGCAGATTCTGTATCCGCCCCGCCTGTCTGCCAATGGCGCGGCTTCGCGGGCATTTTCCTCTTACTGCCGCGCCTGCAAAGCTGCCAGCAGCGGCGGGATGAGCTGCTTCTTGCGGCTGACGACACCGGGCAGTTTGGCTATGTTCCCCTCCGGTTCGACGTGGAACGCATCGCGGATGATCTCCTCGGCGTTGTGGCCGTAGAACATCAGGTCGGTGCTCTGGGTCTTCATGTCGGTGAACATGTAGAAGATCAGCGGCAGACCCTCGCGGCGGCTCGCCTCAGGCAGGAACGGCTGCACAAGCGCCTCGGCGGCGGCGCGGGACTTGTCGGTCATGTAGGTGGACTGGCCGACGCCGAACTTGACGTCGCCGCGGCTGAACGCCTTGAAGTCCGAGCTGAACACATCCTCCGCCGTGCGGCCCGTCAGGTCGGCACCTGCCTCAAACATCTGCTCGGCGTAGGACTGGATGTCCTCGCCCGCCAGTGCGGCCAGCGCCTTGGCGGCGGCTTCGTCCTGCGGGGTGGACGTCGGAGAGCGGAACACCAGCGTATCGGACAGAATGGCCGACAGCAGCAGACCCGCGATCTCGCGGCTGGGCGTCAGGCCCTGTTCGCCGTACATCTGGTACAAAATCGTGGCCGTGCAGCCCACCGGAACATTGCGGAAATAGACCGGGCCGGTGGTCTCCAGACTGCCGATGCGGTGATGGTCGATGATCTCCAGAATATCCGCCTGCTCCAGACCGTCCACGGCCTGGGTGCGCTCATTGTGGTCAACGAGAATGACCTGCTTGCGGTGCAGGTTCAACAGGTTACGGCGGCTGACGACGCCGCAGTACTTGCCGTTCTCATCCAGAATCGGGAAATAGCGGTGACGCACGCTGGCCATAACCTTTTTGGCGTCCTCAATCGGCGTATTTACGCTGAATTTCAGCAATTCCTTCGTGCGCATAAAGTGGCGCACCGGCGCGGCGGTGGAGATGAGCCGCGCGGCGGCGTAGGTATCGTAGGGGGTCGCCAGCACGGCGCAGCCCTTTTCCTGCGCACGTGCCACGATGGTGCGCGGCACCGCGGAGCCGCAGCAGACAACGATGGCCTGCGCGCCGCAGTCGATGGCGCACATCTGGGTCTCGTACCGGTTGGAGACCAGCACAAGGTCGCCGGGCTTGACGAGCTCCTCCATGATTTCCGGGCTGGTGCCGATGCAGATATTGCCGCTGTCAATGTGGGCGTCGGCGCTGCCGACCACCAGCTCAGCCTCCAGCGTTTCCAGCAGGTTCGTGCAGCGGGTGTTGGCCGCGGCCAGCACTGCCGTGTCGAACAGGTCCATGTTCGCGTCGGCAATGTCCTTGATGGTGATAAGCCCCTGCAGCTCGTTGTCGCCGTCCACGATGCAGAGCGTGTCGATCTCGACGTCGCGCATCAGGTTCCAGGCCGCGCGCAGGCTCATCTCGCCGTCGATGCCCGCCTGCTTGCGGATGTCGATGTCCTTGATCTGCGGGCTGACGTCGGTGCAAAGCCGCGGCGGCTCCACGCCGAAGTGCTGCAGAACGAACCGCGTTTCCCGGTTCACATGTCCGGCGCGGCGGGCCTCATACAGGCCGGTCAGGCTGCCGCGGTTTTTCAGCCAGGCATACGCCAGTGCGGAGCAGATCGAGTCCGTGTCCGGGTTCTGGTGGCCGATGATGTTGATGTGGCGTACCGTGTTGTTTGCCATAGTGGTTCTCCCTCGTATACTTTGTTTCCCTCATCTTCGCGTCCTTGCCTCCCTCTGGGAGGGAGGTGCCCCGAAGGGGCGGAGGGAGAGGACCTTGCCATTGCCCGAAGCCTTCTCACCTGGCCAGGCTCTCTCCCCCACCCGCTGCGGCGGGAGCCCCCTCCCAGAGGGGGCCAAGGAGAATGTAAAGCTGTATGCTTTAATTAGTGTAAAATATCACTATAATAATCCATATTATAGCACACATTTTTGCGTTTTGCGATTCTTGACAAATACCACATTATAGCGTATTATAAAATAGTATGTGGATATTGGGGCTTTGCCCCTGCAAATATCAGTATATCGGCATTTTCAATTTGAGAGGGAACGTATATGATTCAGGAAAATCTCCGCAACGTCGCGATCATCGCGCACGTCGACCACGGCAAAACCACTCTGGTCGACCAGATGCTGAAGCAGTCCGGTGCTTTCCGTGCCAACCAGCAGGTGGCCGAGCGCGTCATGGACTCCGGCGACATCGAGCGTGAGCGCGGCATCACGATTCTGGCCAAGAACTGCTCCTGCGAGTACAACGGCGTCAAGATCAACATCGTCGACACCCCGGGCCACGCCGACTTCGGCGGCGAGGTCGAGCGCGTGCTGAAGATGGTCAACGGCGTTCTGCTGCTGGTCGATGCAGCCGAGGGCTGCATGCCCCAGACCCGTTTTGTTCTGCAGAAGGCTCTGCAGCAGAATCTGTCTCTGGTCATCGCCGTCAACAAGATCGACCGTCCCGATGCCCGCATTGCCGAGGTCATCGACGAGATCCTCGAGCTGCTGATGGACCTGGGCGCTACCGATGAGCAGCTGGACAGCCCGATGGTGTTCTGCTCCGGGCGCAACGGCACGGCCAGCTACGACTGGACCGATCCTGCCTCCGGCACGGACCTGAAGCCCCTGTTTGACACTATCCTGAAATATGTGCAGCCGCCGGAGGGCGAGCCCGACGAGCCGCTGCAGATGCTGGTCTCCAGCGTTGACTACAACGACTTCGTGGGCCGCATGGGCGTTGGCCGCGTGCAGAACGGCGTCATCAAGGTCGGCAGCCCGATCCAGGTCTGCGACTGGCACAACCCCGACGTACACATGAGTGGCCGCATCACCAAGCTGTTCGACTTCAAGGCCAATGGCCGTGAGCCGATCGAGAGCGCCCAGGCCGGCGACATCGTCGCATTTGCGGGTCTGCCCGATATTTCCATCGGCAACACGATCTGCGACCCCAGCAAGGTGCAGCCCCTGCCCTTTGTCAAGATCAACGATCCCACGGTGGAAATGACCTTCTCGGTCAACGATTCCCCGTTTGCCGGCAAGGAGGGCAAGTACGTCACCTCCCGCCAGATCCGTGACCGCCTGATGCGCGAGCTGCTGAAAGACGTCGCCCTGAAGGTCGAGGATTCCGCCACGAATGATTCCTTCCGCGTCATGGGCCGCGGCGAAATGCACCTGTCTATCCTGATCGAGACGATGCGCCGCGAGGGCTATGAGCTGCAGGTCAGCCCCCCGCACGTTCTGACCCACGAGGAGAACGGCAAGGTCATGGAGCCTATGGAGCGCGTTGTCGTCGACGTGCCCGAGACCTATCAGGGCAACGTCATGACTGCTCTGGGCGCCCGCAAGGCCATCCTGATGAACATGCAGATGATGAACAGCCGCTCCCGCATCGAGTTCCGTATGCCCAGCCGCGGCCTGTTCGGCTATCGCAGCCAGTTCCTGACCGACACCCACGGCGAGGGCATCATGAACACGATCTTCGACGGCTACGAGGAATGGTGCGGCGACATCCAGACCCGCTCCACCGGCTCCCTTATCAGCTTTGATACCGGCGACGCCGTCACCTACGGCCTGTTCAACGCCCAGCAGCGCGGCACCCTGATCGTCAACGCAGGCGAGAAGGTCTACGCCGGTGAGGTCGTCGGCTACACCCCGACGGGCGAGGACATCACGGTCAACGTCTGCAAGACGAAGCACCTGACCAACACCCGCGCCTCCGGCAGCGACGACGCCCTGCGTCTGGTGCCTGTCTCCAAATTCAGCCTCGAGGGCTGCCTTGAGTTCCTGGCACCCGACGAGCTGCTGGAAGTCACCCCCGAGAACCTGCGCATCCGCAAGCGCATCCTGGACCACGACCTGCGCATGAAGGCCGCCAGCAAGAAGAATAAGTAATTTATTCGCATCAAAACGAGCCGTCCCGACGATTGGGGCGGCTCGTTTTGATTTTGTCGAGTTGCAGGGGCCGGGCACGCCCGGCCTCTACGTGCGGAGGTGTGTGGGACGGTGCGTGCCCGCACGCATGGTCCCCGGAGCGGTCAAGACCGCTCCCTACAAATTGCCCATAACCGGCGGTCCGCATTTTACCGCTTCACTCCGTCCACATCTCCACCGCGGTATACTCCCGGCTTCCCGCCAGATACGCGCCCAAATCGATCAGCGCATACCGGCTGGCGGCCACGCCGCTGCGGTCAATGTACCCGTCCGTCACCAAAATGCGGCCATCGTCGGTCAGGGCTATCGGGAAATTCCTGTTCCCGGTGGCATCGGACCCGGCCTCCTCATAGGGGACCTCGTACCGCGCGCCGTTGTCGATGCTGTAAAGCGTCAGGGTGTCCGTTCCCCGCCACAGCACCACCAGCCTGAGCTGGCCGTCCTGCAAAAGCGGCCAGAAATTGCTGTACTCCCCGCCCTTGGAGTCGGCGCTGCATTCCTCCTGCCAGGTGCCCGCGGTGCGGTCATAGCTGACCAGCGTGTTCCGCGTGCTGAACGCGGCCGCACTGTCCGTGTAGGTGACCCCAAAATACAGCTTGTCGCCGCAGTAGCCCAGATAGGATTTCAGCTCGTTGTGCTCCTCGGGGTAGTACGGCTCGTCGAACACCTTTTCAATCGTGTTCGTCGCCGGGTCGTAGAGGTCATACTCCCGCAGCGAGTTTTGCAGCACGGCGTCCCGCATTTCCTCGTTGCCCTCGCCCTCCGGCAGCGGCGTATCGGATACAACGCGGGTCAGCAGCACCTTACTGCCAATCGCACCGCAGGTGCCGTCCAGCTGCACAAACGGCAGCGACGCGGTGGTCAGCTCCCCGGTCTGCCAGTCCAGCCGCTTGCAGGTCGTGCCCCAAATGTCATACGCCGCGTACTCGTCGTAGAAGTTGGGGTAAAATTTTTCCGGGATGGTCTGCTCCTCAACGCTGCCGTCGGGGCGAATGGCTGTGTGGGCAAACACGGTGCCGCCCTCGGAGTCCCAGAAGTATTCCACCGTGTCCCCGTGCTGCATGATGGCTACCGGGATCTGCCGAAACAGGTCGATGTCGCAGAGCTTCGTCTGCACGCCTGTCGCGTAGTCGAGCTTCAAAATCGGCTCGGCTTCAAGCCCCGAGAGCGGTATCCCAACCGAGGCGGTGCCTGTGTTCATCACCTCCGGGGTGACCATTCGCAGCGTCCCCACCGGGAACGCCGCTGCCTCGCCGGTGGCTGCGGTCTCGGCGGGCGGGGCAGCTTCGGCGGGGGACGATACCTCGGGTGCGGCGGTGCAGGCGGTCAGTGCCAGCGCGGCGGCCAGCAGTAGGACGAGTTTTCTCATGGTTTGTCTCCTTTCCGGTTCCGTTTTCGCCATCATACCACCCGGTTGTGTCCGAGTTGTGACACGGGCGGGGTCTTTTGAAATTTTTTTGCGGCGAAGTTTGGACTGCCTGTAGGGGCCGGGCATGCCCGGCCCGCGGGCTTCCCGCAAGCGCCCGTTTACCGGACACAGCCGCCAGTGTGTGCGCCATACAAATACACTTGACTTTACTTCAAATTCATAGTATAGTAAATAAGTCGCCCGCATTGCGGCGGGGATTTTGGATGTAAAAGTTATGGGGGTCAGTATGGCGGCATTTACTACGTTTATTGAGCAGTTCAGCGATGTTCTGTGGAACTCGCTGCTGCTGTTTTTGTTGGTCGGCACGGGCGTGTACTTTACCGTGCGGCTGCGCGGCGTGCAGGTGCGCCGCTTTGGCGAGGGCTTCCGCCGTGTGTTCGGCGGCTTTACGCTGCTCGGCAAAAAAGCGGACGCCGAGGGCATGAGCAGCTTTCAGGCGCTGACGACGGCCATTGCGGCGCAGGTCGGCACCGGCAACATCACGGGCTGTGCCACGGCGCTGGTCAGCGGCGGCCCGGGCGCACTGTTCTGGACCTGGGTATCGGCGTTTTTCGGCATGGCGACCATTTACGCCGAGGCCGTGCTGGCGCAGCACTACAAGACCACGGTGAACGGCCATGTCACGGGCGGCCCGGCGTACTATATCCGCGCCGCGTTCAAGGTCAAGGTCGGCAAGGTGCTGGCCACGGTGTTCTCGGTGCTCATCATTCTGGCGCTGGGCTTCATGGGCAACATGGTGCAGTCCAACTCCATCGGTGATGCGTTCCACAATGCCTTTGGCCTGAACCGGCTGGCGGTGGGCGTCGTGGTGGCGGCCATTGCGGCGTTCATCTTCCTGGGCGGCGTGCAGAGAATCGCTGCTGTAACGGAAAAAGTTGTGCCGATCATGGCGGCATTTTACATTCTGGGCTGCATCGTCATTCTGGTCATCAACGCCAAGGCGCTGCCCGGCGCACTGGCGCAGGTGTTTGTGCTGGCGTTTGAGCCGCAGGCCATGGCAGGCGGCATTGCAGGCGTGACCGTGCAGCAGTCCATGCGTTTCGGCGTGGCCCGCGGCCTGTTCTCCAACGAAGCGGGCCTTGGCTCGACGCCCCACGCCCACGCGCTGGCCAAGGTCGAGCGCCCGCAGGACCAGGGCGCTGTGGCAATCCTGGGCGTGTTCGTTGACACGTTCGTTGTGCTGACGCTGACCGGCCTGGTGCTGATCACGTCCGGCCTGATCCCGCAGGGCATGACCGGCACGTCGCTGACCCAGGCCGCCTTCAGCCAGGCGTTCGGCGGCTTTGGGCCGATCTTCATCGCGGTGTGCATGTTCTTTTTCGCGTTTTCGACGATCATCGGCTGGTATTTCTTCGGCCAGTCGAACTTTAAGGCGCTGTTCGGCGAGAAGCTGCTGCCGGTGTACAGCATTATTGTAGTTGCGTTCATTCTGGTCGGCTCGACCCTGAAGGTCGATCTGGTCTGGGCGCTGGCCGACCTGTTCAATGGCCTGATGGCCGTGCCGAACCTGCTGGCCCTGCTGGCGCTGGCCGGCGTGGTTGTGGCGATTGACCGGAAGTAATTTTTACGAGACGGGGATTTGTTCCTTTTCTTAGAAGAAAAGGAACTGAAAAGAATTTAAAACAAAAAATAACCTGCCTGCGAGAGGTCGCAGGCAGGTTATTTTTGTGTTTGAGGGGGCAGGACGGTTATGCAAAGGCCCTGTGCCTTGCCGCCCTACGATGCAAAGGATGCGGGGTGGCAATGGCAGGGTTGCGGGCCGGGCATGCCCGGCCCCTACAGGGTGGCGTGAATGAGTTGCGGGCGAAGGCCCGCCCCACGGAATATGGTAAAGTGGGATGTAGGGCGGCCTGCCCCCAGGCCGCCGCGGACGTTTGCGGTAATGAGAAGCCCTGCGGATTGTGTTGTAGGGGGCGGCGTCCCCGACGCCCCGCGGAGGTGCGGGGTTGTGAGCGTGGGCCCACGGTTGAGCGGAGCGAAATCGGGGAGCGAACAATGTTTGCCCCTGCAGGGCAAACAACCGCATGAGCGGGCCAGCTTTGCTGGCTGACGGCGCTCGTTGTGCGCCGTCAAGCGGTCAAGACCCCTCCCTACGATGCAAAGGATACAGGGTGGTAATGGCGAGGCTGCGGGCCGGGCATGCCCGGCCCCTACAGACTGCCGTAAACGGGTCGCGGACGAGAGGGGCGAGGGAGGGCGGCAGCCCGGCCCCTTTCGCGTGCGGAGGTTGCCCGGGAATGGGCGGCCACGCACAGCCCGTCGGAATCCCCCAGTCCGCTAACGCGGCCAGCCCCCTTTGACAAGGGGGCCTC
>OLOO01001889.1_pt1 | contig 12568 bp, 5 predicted proteins | sample 1672621 | NCBI WGS metagenome assembly OLOO01 (sample SAMEA3136706, study PRJEB25190) | human gut metagenome | biome: human gut; feature: human-associated habitat; material: faeces | place: Austria | collected 2013 | reverse complement strand
CCGGGTGCTCCGCGGCCTCCTGGAGGACTGACATGGGCGGAAGCGAAGCATGCCGCGGCCTGGCGTTCATCGTCGAGGGCGCGACGGAGAAGGTCTTCTACCTCGAGTACCTCTCGCAGCTGTGCGCGGCCAAGGGCCTCGCCCTCAGGAAGGACCTCGACACGCAAGAGGACCGCTACACCATAACGTCGGCAAACGGCGAGAAGGTCGTCATGATGGCCAGCGTGAACTCCGTCTCCCAGATGACCAACTCGGCCACGTGGTTCGACAGGGCCTGCGTAGGCGAAAACCCGGAAATCGACTGGACGGTCTTCCTCTGCTACGACACCGACGAGTACAACAGCGACATCACGAAGTTCCACGAGGGCGACTGGGCGATGCTGCGCGAGAGCATCTCTCCCGCAGCGCAGAAGGTCGTCGACTTGGCGGCCGAAGCCGACATCGAGGACGTGATGCTGTGCGACCTGCCCGGCGTCCTGTCCTTCCTAGGGCTGCCACCTGAGACGGAGATGCCGCTGGGCAACAAGGGGAAGACGAAGCTCAAGAAGCTCTACAGGAAGGTGGCGCCGAACAAGGCATACCACTCCGGCGAGCGCGCCAAGGACTTGATCTCACACCTCGACATGGCAGAGATCAGGGCATCGGCGCCCGTCCCGCTCGGAGAGATAGACAGAGCGGTCGTAAGCGGCTGATGTAACTTTTGACACCCTAGAACTTACATCGAGCCCCGATTTTTGAACTGCCTCCCATTTCTTGGATACGAGAAATGGGAGGCCCTTTTATGGCTGGAAACGCTTTGTACGACCTCGGTCTGAGGCTGCGCGCGGCCGAGCTGTACGACATGGGGCGAGGCCGCGCATCGATTGCGGCTCTGCTCGGGATACCAGAGGAAACCGTGAGAAAATGGCTAGACATCTACAGATCAGCAGGCATCGAGGTTCTAGCTATGATGGGAAAGAAGCACGCCGCCTACTCGTTTGAGACGAAGCTGGCCGCCGTCAGGGCGGTCGTGGACGAGGGCATGACGAAGCCCGAGGCCATGGCGAAGTTCGGGATAGCCTCGCCGAGCTCTCTCAAGAAATGGCTGAGGGCATACAGGGAGGAAGGTCCGGAGGCGCTCGGGCCGAAGCCCAAGGGGAGGCCGAAAGGCTCCGGCTCCCCGGCCAAGGAGATGACGCGCGAGCAGGAGCTCGAGCGGAGGGTCCGGAAGCTCGAGGCCGAGAACGCCTACTTAAAAAAATCGATAGCCCTGAAGGCAGAGAAGCGCTCCCGAACCGAGAGAAAGCGGTTGTCGTGAGCGGGCTTTCAGGGCAGTACCCACTCGTTGACCTGCTGGAATGCGCCGGCTTGGCGAGGTCGAGCTACTATTACGCGCTTTCGCACCCCAAGGCGCCCACCAGGCCCGAGCTCTGGGAGGCCGCCGCCGAGATATTCTCGCGCACCGCCAACGGGTGCGGCCACAGGCAGATCGCCATGTGCCTGCGAGCCGAGCAGGGCGTGCGCATAGCCGACAAGACGGCGCTCAAGATGATGCACGAGATGGGCATCAGCTGCGGGATCCGCCGCGAGACCGACTACCACAGGTACAACTCGTACAGGGGCAAGGTCGGAAAGACCTTCGAGAACGTCATCGGCAGGGACTTCGCCGCCGACGGGCCGTGGGAGAAGATGGGCACCGACGTCACCGAGTTCAGGCAGCCCTGGGGCAAGGCCTACTTCGCGCCGGTCTACGACTTCGGCAGCAGGGAGATCGTCGCCTGGTCCACGTCGCTGCACCCCAACATGGCCCAGCAGCACGAGCTGCTCGACCAGCTCGTGTCCAAGAAGCCCAAGGGCTCCAGGCCGATCCTGCACTCGGACATGGGCTGGCAGTACCAGCAGGCCGGTTGGTGCAGGCGGCTGGAGGAGGCCGGCGTGGTGCAGAGCATGTCCCGGAAGGGCAGCTGCATCGACAACGGCGCGACGGAGCAGGTGTTCGGCCACATCAAGGACGAGTTCTTCCGCGGAAGGACGTGGCCGGACTTCGAGTCCTTCAAGGCGGACCTCGACGACTTCGTGGTCCATTGGAACACGAGGAGGCGCCAGGTTAAACTGAAGGGACTGACCCCGGAGGAGTTCCGGAGACAGTCCCTTGCGGCGTAGTTCTTATTTAAGCCGTCCAAGTTTTGGGGTGCAGTTCAAGTCGGGAGGGCCTCCTCTTTGCGTGACTGACGTTAGAGTTGACAAAGGGACAGTCCCTTTGTCAACTCACTGAGGTGGCAGGGGGGACAGTCCCTTTGCCGACTTTTAGGCCTGGCCGTCTGCGTTGCCGTCGGTGGGGACGTTGAAGTCCTCGGGGGAGAGGCCCTCGACGAACTGGTGGAACTCGGCCAGCTCGGCCTCTCTCTCGTCCTTCTCCACCGCAGCAAAGTCCGGGAGCGCGGCGGTGGTGAGGACGGACTCCTCCGCGTAGACGGGCGCTCCCGTGCGCACGGCCAGGGCGATGGCGTCAGAGGGGCGGGCGTCCAGGTACTCGTGGCTGCCGTCTGCGGCGACAAGCTCCACCTGGGCGTAGAACGTGGTGCCGCTGACCGACGTCACGCGGACGCTGGCGACCTTTCCGCCGAGCGCCACCACGGCGTTGACCAGAAGGTCGTGCGTCATGGGTCTGCCGCCCTCGTGGCGCTCGACGCCCATGCTGATGGCCGAGGCCTCGACCGTTCCGATGCGAATGGGCAGCTTGATGGCGCCCTCGCCGGTCTTGCGCTCCTGCGGGCAGAGGACCACCAGGGAGGCGACGGGGCCCCCTCCGATGACGACCGACTTTATGTCCATCCTTCTAAGTGACAAGAAAACCTCCTGAAGCGTCTGTTGCGGTGGTAATCCTACCCGCAAACGGGGACGGGGTTAAGGGAATTTGGCCCGCCGAAAAGTTTTCTCAAAAAGTTGTTGACGAAGGTGGGGGTGGCGCGTAATATTACTTCTCGCGTTGGGCCTGTAGCTCAGTTGGTCAGAGCGTCCGGCTGATAACCGGGAGGTCACAAGTTCGAACCTTGTCAGGCCCACCAACTTTTTCTGACAATAGTCGCCCCAGTGTTAGCCGAGTCGCCGCTGGGGCGATTATTATGTACGTCAGGGAAAGCGCTTTGGGGACATAGCTCAGCTGGGAGAGCGCGGGCTTTGCAAGCCTGAGGTCGTGGGTTCGAACCCCATTGTCTCCACCAAGACAGCACAGCCGCCGGGGTTCTCCTTGGCGGCTTTTTTCAACCTCCCCCCCCCTTCATGTCTCTTTTGCCCACCGCCGTGAGGTATAACGACAAATGTCTGTGAGACGCGGGTATGTCGTAGTGGCACTGTCGGTTTGACCCCGCCCTCGTTTTGCGATACCCAATCAGTGTTGGGACAACTGTCGCTTTTTATTGTCCCCCACCTCAAATACTATGGGGGACGAAGGGGGGGAGGAGGTCCAGGATGAGCGAGACTAGCAAGTCCCATCGTGCCGACTGTCCCTATGGCGCTTCCCGGCCCCTCTTGATTGAGACGACGGCATTCGCGCTCTACTTCTTTGTCTGGAAGCTCTGTATGGCCGCGACGCTTGCCCGTGCGCCTCGTTTGGCGGAGGTCGGTGTCCTTGGCTCTACATATGCGCGCCTGCTGGCTTTCACGGGGCTTGGCTATGTCCTGTTCTGGGTTGCCCACTCCTATTTGCCTACTCAAAAGTACAGGAAGATAGCAGTTGCCTTCGTCCTCGCGCTCTGCCTCGTTGGCTCCATCGGGATGATGGCCACCCGGCGCATTGAGAGCCTTCTTCTCGCGAGCTGCGCGACGGTCCTCGCACTCGGCTGTATCGGCGCCGGCATTCACTACGATTTTAGCTTGGCGTCTCATGGCAGCGAATTCTTCGGCAGGGCACTTGGGATAGGGATGGGCGCCTCTTCCCTGCTTCAATACGCTGTCGAGGTGATGGCGTGGACACCCGTTGTGTTTGTCGTCTGCGTGGTCCTGAGCTTGTCCGCCATCACGTGGCTCGTCACGCGTCCAGCCAACAGCCGGAGACTCGAGCAAGACCCCTCCGCGAAGCAGACTCCCACCGTGGGAGGGCGGCCAGTCGTCATCCTCGTGATCGCCGCGGTTGCCATGACCTTCAATTACGGCCTTCTCGATAGCGTCCTCGTCTGGAAGTACGCCAGCGGCGAAATTATCAGTGTGGGCCTATCAAAAATCGTCTATATACTGTCCCTCCCTCTTGCAGGCGTGCTCTTTGACCTAAAGAAGGGCAATCTTAGATCTCTTATCACGGTATGCGTGATGTTTCTCATCGCCGTGGCAACGCCTGCCGCCGAGACGGATGGGTGGCTGGGCATGGCTACCGTCATGGCGGGGGTCTACGGCGCCTTCTACGTCATGTATCTCAGCGCAAGCTTCATGAGGATCGCGCCCGATACGTCGCGCCCGGAGGTCATCGCTAGCGTGGGCAGAGCCGTCAGCTGTTTTGTGGGAGCCATTGGAGCGTTGACCGCGCGCCCGTTCTTCGAGTCGTGTGGCATGGTGGCGACGGTGGGCGTGTCGTGTCTGTTGTCGATTGGCTGCCTTCTGGTCCTTCTTCGCGACATTGCCTGGGGCGTCGTGAAGGGCCTAGGAAAGGATGACGTGGCGTTTGGCGGTGACCTTCCGCAGCCTTCCGGCCCGTCACGCTTGGAGGCCCTCAGCACCTATGTCGAGAAGCTCGGCCTCACCACTCGAGAGGCGCAAGTGTGCAGCCTCCTTCTCTCCACGGACCTTGGCGTCCAGGAGATAGCCGACGAGCTTTTTATCTCTCGACGCGTCGCCCAGCGACACATCGCTTCCATCTACGAGAAGGCGGGAGTGACCACACGCATTGGCCTCTATCGCGATTTTGACGTCTGGTTTGATGAGGCTGCCAACTAATCTACCTGCGGTTATCTAAAGTTGGTGCATATGTGACCTATCAGTTTGCCTTCAATTCCCTGACGATAAGCTTGGCTAACTGGCTTTCGCTGGAGGAGGTCACCATGAAGCGTCTAAGGCTCTTGTTGTTGTTCGTTGTGCTTCTCGCATTAGCTCCGACGACGGCCCTTGCCGCGACGGTGGGTGCCACGACGTTGGCAGACCCCTCCTCTGCGTCAACGTGGCGCGACTGGGGCCTTGAGAACAGCACCCAGAATGTCGGCCGCATCTGGACGGACAAGACCGTCTCTGCGGGAGACATCGTGCTTACGGGCGCGGGTGGCGATAAGATCATCCCCAAAGAAAAGGACTCTGACTTCCTTACGGCCTTCAGTGCTATCTCCTCGACGTCCAACCTGCGCGAGACTGCGACCGAGCCGCTGGACATCGTGCTGGTGCTGGATGCTTCCGGCTCCATGGATGACCCGATGGGGCGCACCGATAGTACCAAGCGCATCGACGCACTCAAGGCCGCTGCTAACTCTTTCATTGACGAGATCGCGGCGAGAAACGCGGACATCTCCGAGGCGGACCAGCGCCACTCCGTCGCCGTGGTCAAGTTCTCAGGCGACAAGACGGGCAGCGTGGGAAACGACACATATCGAAACGGGAGGTACACCTACAACTACAGCCAGGTCATGCAGGGGTTGACCGTGGTGGACACCAATGGTGCCTCCAACCTCAAGGCCAAGGTCAACGCCATCAGCCCTGCCGGCGCAACGCGTTCCGACTACGGTCTCGAACTTGCTCAGTCGCAGCTCGAAGGTGGCCGTGCTGGCGCCCGCAAAGTCGTCGTTTTCTTTACTGATGGCAAGCCAACGAAGCTCAGTGACTTTGATTCTTCGGTGGCCAGTAACGCCATTACTGCTGCCAAGGCCATCAAGGACTCCGGAGGCACTGTCTACACCATCGGTATCTTTGATGGTGCCAACCCCACGGCGAGCGTAGATTCCGGCCGCACCTCTGACGAGAACAAGTTCATGCAGGCCGCGTCCAACAACTATCCTGATGCGACCTATACGTCTTCTTGGCGTGGTTACACCTGGAGCTTCGGAACTCGCGCTGAGGGCTCTGACTTCTACAAGTCCGCGACCAACGCCGACGAGCTGAAGAAGGTCTTTGACGGCATTTCCAAGGAGATCTCCAACGCAGCAGGCTACCCCACCGACGTGACGGACGGCCTCGAGCACGCTTCCGGCTACGTCACCTTCACCGACCAGCTTGGCGACTACATGCAGGTGGATGACTTCAACTGCATCGTCTTTGCCAACCAGGTCTTTAAGGCCAAGACAAAGACCACGTCCGGCAACACGGACACCTACGTGTTTAGCGGCACTGCGGGCAACGTCCTGTATCCTGCGGGTGACCTCTCCAGCATCGTCATTGAGGTCCGCCGCTCCGGCGAGGGTGACGTTCGCACTGGCGATCACGTGACCATCAAGATTCCCGCGGCCCTCATCCCGCTGCGTGACTTCAACGTCAACGCTGACGACAACACGGGCTCCGTGAGCCTTACCTTCCCCATCCGCGTCTTCTTTGGCTCAAGTCTGAAGCCGCAGGCGGCGGCCCTTCTCGCCAATCCAGACGCGCAGATGGCCGACTACATGAAGACGCACAGGGACAAGTCCGGAAACGTGTTCTTCCTGGCCAGTGCATGGTCTGGCAAGGCCAAGGGCGACGCCGCGGCAACCTTTACCCCGGCGGAGGAGAACAGCTACTACTACATCACCCGCGACACGCCCATCTACGAGGATGAGGCTCTGACCAAGTCGGCGGAGTATCCGCTGGTAAAAGGCAAGACCTACTACTATGAGCGTACGTTCTGGAACATCAGCGGCACCTCCGCCTCCCAGGCCAGCCGCATCGTGAGCTTTGACTCAAGTGCCGTGGAGAGCATCGACGGCTACATCAGCGACACGGGTGACGGCCATGCGCAGTTCTCCCAGGGAACGCCCCGCATGACCTACATCAACGAGCTCCACAACGACAAGAGCAGCAACGCAACTAAGACCGCCACGAGCTTCATCAACCCCAAGTGGTCTGGCAACCAGGTCTTCGTCTGGCTGGGCAACAACGGCAAGCTCAGCCTGCCCGAGCCCGGCTCGCTCGAGGTCTCCAAGACCATCGTGGCTCCCGAGGGTTTTGAAGCTGCTGGCTACGCTGACCAGGATTTCGACTTCACCGTGAGCATTCCCGAGGCTAAGGACAAGACCGTGACCGGCACCGTGACCGACGCCTCCGGCCGGGTCACGGGCGATGCGAACTTCTCGATTGCCTTTGATGCCAACGGCACGTACACGCACAAGCTCAAGGGTGGCCAGAAGCTCACCATCACCGGCCTTTCAGCCGGTTGGAAGTACGAGGTCACCGAGGCCAGGCGCTCCGGCTGGACCGTCTCCTCCGAGGGCGCCTCCGGCTCCATTGCGGCGGGCAAGAAGAGTGTGGCTGCGTTCACCAACACCTATGGGGCCACCGGAACGCTTTCCGGCGACACCTCCCTTAACGGCGAGAAGACCCTGACCGGTCGTGCCTGGACCGCGCAAGACAAGTTCTGCTTCGTGCTCACGGGCATTGACGGCGCTCCCATGCCCGAGGGCGCTAGCGATGGCAAGGCCATTCTCCAGATGACTCAGAGCGAAGGCACCCCTGATAACGCCGCCGTGCCCTTCCACTTTGGCGACATCACCTATACCAAGCCGGGCATCTACGTCTACAACATCGTAGAGGCACGTGCGGGCGATGGCTACGACGTGAGCATCCTGCCCGGCATGTCCGTCAGCCAGGCTCTCTACCGCGTGACCGTCACCGTGACCGACGAGGCTCACGACGGCACTCTCAAGGTCGAGTCCACCATGCTGTGCCTCAAGGACGATACCGGTGCCACGCTCGCCGATGGCGCGGGCGTGAAGACTGACCGCGCCGCCTTCACCAACGTCTTCGACGTCAAGGAGGCCGAGTGGGACCTCCGCGGCACCAAGAACTATGAGGACAAGACGGGTTCCCACCCGCTGAGCTCCGGAATGTTCAAGTTTGAGCTCACAGCCAACACCGAGGGTGCTCCCATGCCTGCCAATACTGTGGGCGGCAAGGCCACGGCCAACGTTGACGCCACCGGCCGTTTTGCCTTCGAGCAGGTCACGTTTGACGAGAATGACGTCAATGCTGACAAGACGCCCAAGTCCTACGAGTATGAACTTCGCGAGGTCAACAGCGGCGTCAACGGCATGACCTACGACGGCACCGTCTGGCACATCACCGTGACCGCGAGCTTGAACGAGGCGGGCGAGGTCGTCTTCAGCGTCCAGAACACCCGTGAGGGGCAGACGGCCGTTCCCGGCGAGACCATCTCTTTCTCCAACACCTATGAGGCCACGCCTGCCACGGTTCAGAGCTTCATCTGTGGCACCAAGACCCTCAAGGGCCGCGATTCCCTTGACGGCGAGAAGTTCACGTTCTCGTTGACGCAGACTTCAGGCCCCGAGGGCGGCTGCGCGGGCTTCTCGCCTGAGGTTGAGGTTGGGGACCTTGCGGACTCTGAGGCCAAGTCTTTCAACTTTGGTACCGCCACGTTCACCAAGGCTGGCACCTACGTCTTTGAGGTCCGCGAGGTCGCGCCCGACCAGCCTGCTGGCGGCATGACCTATGACGGGCACGTCTACACCGTGACCGTGAAGATTGCGGACCAGGACGGGCAGCTCTACGTCCAGTCCACCACCTACTCCGACGAGGCCGCCCGTGACGTCAAGGCTGCGACCTTCATCAACACCTACAGGCCTGCCGACGCCGACTATGCGGGCATCACGGTCAGCAAGACCCTCGTCGGGCGCATCATGCGCGAGGGCGAGTTCAGCTTCACCATCACCGGCGAGGACGAGGTTTCCAAGGCGCTTCTCGCCGCCTCTGACCGTGAATTCTCCAACGACGGGCAGCGAGCATCGGGCGAGAAGAACGCAATGACCAAGCTCAATGGCATCGTGTTCAACCGTACTAACGTCGGCACGTACCGCTTCAAGGTTGCCGAGGTTGAGCCCACCGTCGACGCCAAGCTTCCCGGCGTGAACTATGACCCGAAGGTGTACCACGTTGAGATCAGCGTTGCCGACGCGCTGAATGGCAAGCTTGCCGTGACCACCACCGTTGACGGTGCCCCCGGCAACGAGGTCGCGTTCCAGAACACCTACCAGGCTACTCCCGACAGCTTTGCCACCGCAAACTTTGGCCTGGCAAAGGTGCTCGAGGGTCGTGACTGGGCTTCGACCGACGCCTTCACGTTCGAGCTTGTTGGCCTCTCCGGCGCCCCCATGCCCGCAAACTCGCAGGTCACCGTTAAGGCCGCCGATGCCAGCAGCAGCCGCGTTCCGTTTGACTTTGGTGAGATCATCTACACCGCCGCGGGCACCTATGACTACGAGGTCCGCGAGGTCAACGTGGGCCAGACCCTGCCCGGCGTGACCTACAGCACCAACGTGGCGCGCTTCCGCGTGACCGTGACTGACTCCGTGACGCAGGGCAAACTGGTGGCAACGGCTCGCCTGACCGACGGCTCTACGGCCTTCGTGAACAGGTACAGCGCGGAGCTTGACTACAACGCCATGGGTGGCCTGAGCGTCACCAAGACGCTTGAGGGCACCTCTGCCCCGGCGGGCAAGTTTGGCTTCACCATCTCCACCACGGGCGATGACGTGCTAGGCATCGCCGGCACCTACAGCTCTTCCGAGATTGCCGATGGCGGTACCGTGACCGTTGCCGCCACCAGCGGAGAGATCGTCTTCACGCAGAACGACGCGGGAAAGACCTGGAAATACGAGGTCTCCGAGGATGACCCCGGCAAGGGCTACACCTGCAAGTGCTCCAAGTGGAACGTTTCCGTGAGCGTGGCCAATGACGTCGAGAACGGCAGGCTGCTTGTGACCACGACCGTCTCTGGCGAGGGTGGCACCCGCAGCTGGACGTATGCCTCTGGCGGCGAGCCTGCGGCCCCCGGTGCCACGGTGGCGTTTGTGAACCGCTATGCCGCCATGGGCTCCACGGCTGACATCGTGTGCACCAAGGAGCTGGCCGGTCGCCTGATGAAAGATGGCGAGTTCTCCTTCGAACTGGTTGACCTGGCCACGGATAAGGTGGTTGCCACGGCCATCAACAAGGACGGCAAGGTCGACTTCGGCCGTCTGAGCTATACGGCGCCCGGCACGTACACCTATACGGCCCGCGAGGTCACCGATGGCCTGAAGAAGGAGGGCGTCACGCCCGTGCGCGGCAGTTTTACCATCACGGTCACCGTGACCGACGAGGCTCACGACGGCACGCTTGACTGCAAGGTCGATTCCGAGGGCGGACTCGCCTTTGAGAACTCCTATGGCACCGGCGATGCCGAGATTGAGGTCTCCGGCACCAAGGTCCTTGAGGGCCGTGACCTGCGCGAGGGCGAGTTCAACTTCACCATCAAGGGCGAGGACGGCGCCCCCATGCCCGAGCGCACCGAGGTGACCAACGCCCACGGCGGCTTCTCCTTTGGCAAGATCACGTTCACTCTTGATAACGTCTTTGGCGGCGTCGTGATTCAGGACGCCGACGGGGAAGCCGGGCAAAGCGGCGAGGTGCCGTCCGACGAGGAGCCAGTGGCCAACTCCGAGGTGGGTCCGCGTGTCGAGGCCCCATTGTCCGAGACTGGCGAGAAGGACGCGGAGCTTGAACCTGCTGCGCCCGAGACCGAGCCTGTGAGTGACCCCAGTGACTCTCCCGCTCCTGCCGAGGAGCCTCAGCAGGACGAGCTTCTCGCCCAGGACGAGGTCGCTGACCTGGGTACCCCTGTCGTAGAGGAGGTCTCCGCCCCTGACGCCGAGGCTGCGTCGACCCCTGACGCCACCGACGTCGCGACGGTCAACGCCGCCCGCTGGCAGACGGTCCGCCGCAACCTTTTCCACATTGCGAGCGAGGTCGTGGAGCCGCTGGCAGGCACTTCTCGCCAGAGGACCTTCCACTACGTCGTGACCGAGACCGGCTCCGCCACTGGCGTGACCAACGACTTGCGCAACACCCGTGACATCTACATCACGGTCACGGATGACGGCCACGGCAAGCTGACGGCCGAGTTCACCGATGCCAACGGAGCGCCCCTCACCGCCGGCCAGCCCGACCTGACGTTCACCAACGTCTACAAGCCTGCGCCCACGCCCTCCAGCGTCACTGACCAGCTGAGCGTCTCCAAGGTCCTGACCGGCCGCAGTATGGTCGCTGGGGAGTTCTGCTTTGAGATGCTCGAGGACGGCAAAGTGGTGGCCACTGGCACCAACGCTGCCGACGGAACCGTGGCGCTGAGCACGGTTACCTACGACGCGCCCGGTACCCACAGCTATGAGATTCGCGAGGTCAACGGCGGCAAGACCATCGATGGCGTGCGCTACTCCGGCACGACGTACCACGTCAACACCACGGTCTCTGACACGGGCAATGGCGCGCTTGCCGTGACGCATGAGCTGGTGGAGGAGGGCCCGGCAACCTTCACCAACGCCTATGAGACGACTCCCGCCGACGTGACCATCACGGCCCACAAGGAGCTTCTGGGCGCGACCCTGACAGACGGGCAGTTTGCGTTCCAGCTCACGGGCATGGGCTCTGACCTGCGCGCCACCAACGACGCCCAGGGCAACGTGGCGTTCCCGCACCTGCTCCTTACCGAGCCGGGAACCTACACCTACGAGCTGCGCGAGCTCAATGACGGGCAGGAGGGTGTGACCTACGACGAGCGCGTCTACGTCGTGACCGTCACGGTGACCGATGACGGTCTGGGGCACCTCTCTGCCGAGGTCTCCATGGATGCGGCTGACGGTGCCCTGGCGTTTACCAACACCTACACGCCGCCCGTCACTCCCGAGGAGCCGCCCACGCCGAAGCCGCCCACCAAGCCCGACCCGGCGCCTGCCCCCAAGCCGGCACGTCCTTCTCGCCCCCTTCCCAAGGCGGGCGACGTGACCTCCGATGCCATCGTGGTCACCCTCGTGGCCGTGGCAGTGGCATTGCTGGCCGGCACCCTGGCCATGCGTCGCAGGAGGTAGGAGGCAGGAGGAAGCGGAAACCTCCAACCCCGCCCACCAACCCCGCCGCTCCTTGCTGAGCTAGGCAATCAAATAGGGCTGTTGTCGTCAAAATCCTCTCTGGAAATGACGACAACAGCCCGCTTTGTTGTGCCTGGCGAGAAAAACCGGACCCTTGTCGACGTTCTAACCAGAAGAAGTGTCGACAACGGCCCGGTTTGAGGTGGCCCCTGCTGCCCGCACCTCGCCCAAATGCGGGTATGATGAGGGCTGCAAACAATGTGACCAAGGGGTGCTCATGACTGATTCTGCCGCCGACCAGCTGCGCGAGGGCGTTTCCGCTCAGACGGACGAGCTTGCCAGCCAGCTTCTGGGCAAGGCACTGGACGTCCTTGCCGTTGGCGAGGAGCTTGACGTGCTCTTGGTCGTCCAGGACGAGGCCGGTACCGTTGAGAGCTACGAGTTTGCCGACGACGGCCCCGAGGAGTGCCTCGAGGGCGCCCGCAAGCGCGTGGGCGAGCTGGCTCGCGACCACGGGGACCCCCGCGCCCACCTGGGCGAGCCCCTGCGCTACGCCCTTGCCTACC
>OLOO01001888.1_pt1 | contig 12584 bp, 9 predicted proteins | sample 1672621 | NCBI WGS metagenome assembly OLOO01 (sample SAMEA3136706, study PRJEB25190) | human gut metagenome | biome: human gut; feature: human-associated habitat; material: faeces | place: Austria | collected 2013 | reverse complement strand
CCGCCGCCCGGCCCAGCGTCCTGCGAACCGGAACGGTCGGCCTGCGCAGAACAGCCGGTCTGCCGCCCGCCTGCAACAGCAGGGACAGGGGTACAACAAAAACCAGAAGCTGCGCCCCGCTCCGCAGCGGGACGCACAGCGCCGGGAAGGCCGCAAAAAGCGCCGCCTGACCCGTGCCGCCATCCGTCGGCGGCGGATGCTCCGCCGTCTGGCAACATTTGGGCTGCTGCTGTGCGTCATCGGGATCGGGATGTACCTCACGGTGACCATGCTGTTCCGCATCAGCGCCATTCAGGTGCAGACGGCGGACGGCACCCAGGTGACCGAGATCGCCGGGTACTCCGCCGACAGCATCCTGCAGACACTGGGGGTGCAGGTGGAGGAAAACATCTTCAGCTTTGACTCCGGTGCGAAGGCTGCAGAGCTGGAACGCCAGTACCCGCTGCTGGAATCCATCCGCGTGGTGCGCGACTACCCCAACACCGTGGTGGTGCAGGTGACCGAAGCCACCCCCACCTATGCAGTGCAGGCGGGCAGCAGCTGGCTGACCCTTTCGGACAAGTTCAAGATCCTGTCCGCAGACCCCGCGCAGCCGGACGGGCTGTGCACCCTGTACGGCGGTGAAGCGACCACCGCCGCCCCGGGCGAGCAGCTGAGCTTTGCCGCACCGGAGGCCGACAGCACGGCCAGCACCAGTGCCGCATCCGACAGCAGTGCATCCGGCGTGGTGGACGAGGCTGACGCAAAGATGAGCGCGCTGACGACCTTGCAGACCAAGCTGGACGAGTACGGCATGCGGAGCGACGTGACCCGCATTGAATTTGCGGACACCGAGCAGATCGCCTTTTTGTATCAGGACCGCATCAGCGTGCTGCTGGGGACGCTGAACGATCTGGATTATAAGCTGGACCGCGCCCGCTACATGCTGAACAACGAGGACGGCAAGGGCTGCGCGGCCACCGACACCGGGCGGCTGGACTTCAGCCATGTCAGTGCCGGCAGCACCCGCAAGATCTATTTCGCACAGGGCGACCCGGTCCTGCCCTCCGGCTATGTAGTGCCGGAAAAGGTGGAGCCGGAAACGCCGGAGGAGACTGCGGACAGCAGCCTGACCGACGAAGAGGCCCCGCAGGCCGCCCCGGCGGCGGACACCGCCCAGGAGGAGCCTGCATTGACCGACCCCGCCCGCATGACCGTCAACGAGGACGAGAACCCCATGTGACCCCACATCAATGTTTTGGAGGAGCGTAGACTGTATGAAATTGGAACAACTGATGGAGGGTGTGCCTTACACGCTGGTGCAGGGCAGCCCGGAGACCGAGATCAACGACATCATTTATGACAGCCGCAAGGCGGCCCCGGGCCTGCTGTTCGTGTGCATCGTGGGCACCCAGCGCGACAGCCACGAGTTTGCCGCCGACTGTGCCGCCAAGGGCGTCAGCGCACTGGTCATCCAGCACGACATCGACCTGACCGCCGTGCCGGGCGTGACCGTGGTGAAGGTGGAGAGCAGCCGCTATGCCATGGCTCTGATGAGCGCCAACCTCTTTGGCAACCCGGCCCGGCAGATGACCATGATCGGCGTGACCGGCACCAAGGGCAAGACCACCACCACCCACATGATCAAGAGCGTGCTGGAAGCTGCCGGCCGCAAGGTGGGCATGATCGGCACCAACGGCATCTACTACATGGGCCGCCACAAGGACACCGCCAACACCACCCCGGAGAGCTACGAGCTGCAAAAGACCTTCCGGGAGTTCCTGGATGCCGGCTGCGACACGGCCCTGATGGAGGTGTCCAGCCAGGGCCTGATGATGGACCGCGTGGCCGGTGTGCACTACGATGTGGGCGTGTTCACCAACCTTTCGCCGGACCACATCGGCCCCGGTGAGCACAAGACCTTTGAGGAATACCGCAGCTGGAAGGGTCAGCTGTTCCAGCGCTGTGATGTGGGTGTGGTGAACATCGACGACGAGAACACCGAAGCCCTGCTGGAGGGACACACCTGCAAGCTGGTGACCTATGGCCGCAGCGAGCAGGCCGATTACCGTGCCAGCGGCTACGAGCTGCTGCGCACCCACGATTTCCTGGGTGTGAAGTTCCACGTCACCGGCAAGGACGAGATGGACGTGAAGGTGAATATGCCCGGCGAGTTCAGCGTGTACAACGCACTGGCTGCGCTGGCCGTGGGCAAGGTGCTGGGCCTGCCGGATCAGGCCATCCACGACGGTCTGGGCAAGTGCGTGGTCAAGGGCCGCGTGGAGCTGGTGCCCATCAGCAAAAAGTTCACCATCCTGCTGGACTACGCCCACAACGAGGTGTCCACCGAGAGCCTGCTCACCACCCTGCGGGCCTACAACCCCCACCGTCTGGTGGTGGTGTTCGGCTGCGGCGGCAACCGCTCCAAGCTGCGCCGCTACGGCATGGGCGAGATCTGCGCCAAGATGGCCGATTTCTCCATCCTCACCGAGGACAACAACCGCTTTGAGAAGGTGGAGGACATCCTTGCGGATATCCGCGTGGGCATGAACAAGGGCAACCCGGATGCCAAGTTCGTGGAGATCCCGGACCGTCTGGATGCTCTGCACTATGCCGTGGACCATGCCCAGGAGGGGGACCTGATCGCTGTCATCGGCAAGGGCCACGAGACCTACCGGGACCGCGAGGGGGTCAAGACCCCCTTCCTGGAGCGGGAACTGCTGGAGGAGTACGCCCAGCAGAAGGGCCTGGAATAAGCGCTCTCCTTTTAGAACAAACAAAAAAGAAGGCTGCTGCACAGTGTGTGCAGCAGCCTTCTTGCGTTGTGTCAGGGTGCCGGAAGGGAAGATCAGATCTCCTTCTTCAGGGTCTCGCCCATGATGTAGCCGTAGGTCAGAGCGGCGTCAAAGCCCATGCCGTACTGCTTGGCGTCCTTCTCCTCGATGGAGCCGCAGACGTCGCCGGCAGCGTACAGGCCGGGGATCGCCTTCTTCTCCTCGTTCAGCACATGGCAATCGGTGTCGATGGCCAGACCAGCGGTGGTCAGGTAGAAGGTGGGGTCCACGCGGATAGCCCACAGGCCGTCACGGGTCTCGATGTAGGGGCAGTTGCGGCGGCCGAACTCGTCGGGCTCACCAGCCAGAGCAGCGGCGTTGTTGGCCTCGATGGAGTCTGCCAGGTTGGGCAGGTTCAGCTCCTCAGCAGCCTTCTCCACGCTGTCGTAGTGGACAGCCTCGCCCTTCTCGAACATAGCCACATAGCCGTTGAAGCCGTAGGACTCGCTGTCGCGGAGCTTCACAGCAGAAGCCTCGTCGAACACATAGTAGAAGGTGTCGCCGTTGTCCTTGTTCAGCTTAGCCTTAGCCATGGTGTAGTGGTTGTCGGAGATGATGTTGCCGATGTTGTCACCACGGACGTTGACCATGATGCCAGGGGCAGACTGGTGGATGAAGGCCAGCTCGAACTTGCTCTTGTAGCTGGACAGGAAGGCGGGCAGAGCGCGGTTTTCGCACTCCACATAGCCGCCTGCGTCGATACCCATCTGGATGCCCTCACCAGTCATGCTGGAAGCGCAGTTGAAGAAGAAGTCAGCGTAGTCGGGGTTGTACTTCTTCAGCATCTCGGGGTTCTTGGCAAAGCCGCCGGATGCCAGGCACACAGCCTTACCACGGAGGGTGTAGCTTGCGCCGTTGTCGCCCTTAGCGTGGAAGCCCACCACACGGCCGCTTTCGTCCTTGATCAGGTCGGTGACGCTGGTGGAGTAGATGATCTTGCCCTTCTCGTACTTCTCCACACGCTGTGCCATGAACATCATAGCGTAGCCTGCGCCGCCCTCGTAGCAGCCGGGAGCCAGGTAGGGGGTAGAAGCGCCGTACTGGGTAGCACTCTCGTAGTTGCCCATGGTGTTGAAGCCGATGCCGATGCTGGACATCCAGTCCACCAGATCGCCAGCAACAGTGTACTGCTTGGTCATGTAGGGCATCTCACCGTTGAAGAACTCGGTGCGGTGGTACTGCTCCATGGTCTGCCAGAAGTTCATCATGCCTTCCAGGGTGCCCATGGCAGAGCTGCGGAAGCTGCCGTCCACGTCGTAGTTGTACTGCAGCTGGGAGCCTGCGGTGGCCACGCCGCCGTAGGTCATGGACATGGAGCCGCCGGGAATGTCCCGCTTCTCCACCAGGATGACGCTGTAGCCAGCCTCCAGCAGGCGGCAGGCGCAGGTCAGGCCGGAGGTGCCGGCACCCATGATGACCACATCAGTCTCTTCCTCGATGACCTCGTTGGAGGTCTCCAGGGTGACTTCCTTGGAGAAGTCGTCCACGTTGTAGCCAGCCAGCTCGATGGCCTCCTTCACGGCAGCCTTCACAGCCATGGAGGTGATGGAGGAACCACGGAGGTTGGGCACGTTGATGCTCTGGTGCTCGACGATGGCGGCGGGGATGCGGGAGCAGGCATAGTTGCCGATGCCGATGGTCTCCTCGTGGGACAGCACCTCACAAGCGGTGATCTTGCCCTCAAAGAAGGTGGTAGCCACATGGACCCAGCTCTCGTGGCCCATAGCCTTGGTGACGTACTTGCCGTCCACAGGGCTGGAGGGCTTGGTAACAGCGGAGGCTGCCTCAGAGGATGCTGCGCTGGAAGCGGGAGCACTGGGGGTGCTGGAAGCGGTGTTGCCACAAGCGGTCAGCAGACCGGCAGCAGCTGCGCCCATGGTGCCCATAGCGGCACCGCGCATAAAGTTGCGGCGAGAGATCTTAGCCATAGTAGTTTGCCTTTCTTTCTTCTTGTTCTTCTAATAGGTTCTTCTTCGTTTTCTTCTGTTCCATCGTATGTTTTGAACATTGACATGATTATAGCAAAGTTTCGCTCTGCTGTAAAATTGAAAAAAATACCGGATTTATCAAAAACGTTTATAAATCCATGGCCACTTTACCACAGAAAAGAAATCCGCTATAATAAAAGAAGTACAAGTTTTGCAGGGAGGGGAGCTGTTTCTATGACCATTTACCAGTTGGAGTGCTTTATTGCCGTAGCAGAGGAGCTGAATTTCAGCGCAGCGGCCCAGCGGCTGTTCACCACCCAGCCTGCCGTCACCTACCAGATCAACACCCTGGAAAAGGAGACGGGGCTCCACCTGTTCGACCGCACCACCCGGCGCACCAAGCTCACCGCCGCCGGCCAGTCCTTTTACCTGGACATGGTGCAGATGACCAGTTTTGGCCGCCAGGCTCTGAAAAAGGCCCAGGATATCCAGGCTGCAGACCGGTCCCATCTGGTGGTGGGGCTGCGGCAGCTCTTTGATTACGGCACCTTTGCCAGCATCCTGGCAGAGTACCAGCGGCAGTACCCCAATGCCCAGGTGGAAGTGATCCCCCAGAGTAACCGCCGCCCTCTGGAGGAACTGCGGTCCGGCCAGCTGGATATCGGCTTTTTTTACGCCACTGAGCATTCCAGCGACCGGGATGTCTCCTTTACGCCCCTGTTCTCCCTGGCCTATTATGTGCTTATGAACCCCAACTGCCCCCTGGCAGACCGCAAGGCCCTGCACCTGGCGGACCTGAAGGGCCAGAGCGTGGTGTCCTCCGGAGCCTTTGACAGCTTCCTTTCTGCCTGCCAGGGCCCCTCCCTGGAGGAGCTGGCCCAGGTGGGGGTGGATTGCAGCAAGATCACCCCCAGCTTTGAGGGGGCTTTGATCATGATCACCATGGGCACCGCCATGTCCATCGTGCCCTGTCTGGACGATGCAGTGATCCCGGGCATCACCAAGGTGCCTTTGCTGGATTACCCCCCGGTGACGGTGGAGATCGCTGCCATGCGCCACATGCCCCGGCTGGAGGTGCAGTCTTTTATCGAGATCGCCAAACGGAAATACAGCCGCTCCTTCCCGGAGCAATCCCCGATGGACGGCATCGTGCTGTGAAAAAAGGAGCCGCCGTGCAGCTGCACGGCGGCTCCTTTGGCAGGGGAGGATTTACAGGATCCGGACCCGGATCACGGCGGGGATTGCGCTCAGCTTTTCGCTCAGGCGGGCATCCACGGCACCGGTGGCGTCCAGCATGGTGTAGGCCATATTCTTTTTGCTCTTGTTCACCATGTTTTCGATGTTCAGGCCGGCCTCGGTGGTCAGGGCGGTGATCTGGCTGATCATGCCGGGCTCGTTTTTGTGGATGATGCAGATGCGCTTGCCGCCGGCACGGGGCTGGTGCACCTCCGGCATGTTCACCGAGTGGGTGATGTTGCCGTTTTTCAGGTAGTCACTGATCTCCTGCGCGGCCATCACGGCGCAGTTGTCCTCGGCTTCCGGGGTGGAAGCGCCCAGGTGAGGGGTGCACACGATGCCGGGCTTGCCCAGGATGGCTTCCGACGGGAAGTCGGTCATGTAGCCGGACACCTTGCCGGTATCCATGGCCTCCAGCAGGGCGGCAGTGTTCACCAGCTCACCGCGGGCATAGTTCAGGATCTTGACCCCGTCCTTGCACAGGGCCAGGGTCTGGGCATTGATGGTGTCCTTGGTGGTGGGCAGGTAGGGCACATGGATGGTGATGTAGTCGCACAGGGGCAGCATGTCGTTCAGGTTCACACAGTGGTGTACCTGGCTGCTCAGGTTCCAGGCTGCCTCAATGGAGATGTAGGGGTCGTAGCCGTACACTTCCATGCCCAGCTCGATGGCGCAGTTGGCCACGCGGGAGCCGATGGCGCCCAGACCGATGACGCCCAGCGTCTTGCCCTTGATCTCGTTGCCCACGAACTTCTTCTTGCCCTTTTCCACGGTCTTGGCCATGGCCGGGTCTCCGGCAAGGCCCTGGCACCACTGGGCGGCGTCGGCCACATTGCGGCTGCCGGCGATCAGCATCCCGATGACCAGTTCAGCCACGGCGTTGGCGTTGGCACCGGGGGTGTTGAACACCACGATGCCCTGCTCACTGCAGCGGTCCAGCGGGATGTTGTTCACCCCGGCACCGGCGCGGGCGATGGCCAGCAGATTGTCGTGGAAGGTGGTGTTCAGCAGGTCGGCGCTGCGCACCAGAATGCCGTCCGGGGCATCGGCGTCCACCGCCACGTCAAACAGGTTCTTGTTCAGCTTAGCCAGGCCCACCGGGCTGATGGCGTTCAAAGTCTTGATGGTATACATATCTTGAATCCCCTCTGTTATGCGTTCTCCTTGCGGAACTTCTCCATGAAGTCCACCAGCTTGTCCACACCCTCGGCTGGCATGGCGTTGTAGATGGAAGCGCGCATGCCGCCCACCAGGCGGTGGCCCTTCAGGTTCACGAACCCGGCCTCGGCGGCCTCGGCGCAGAACTTCTTGTCCAGGTCGGGGTTGGGGCTGGTGAAGGTCACGTTCATGGTGCTGCGGTAACGGTGCTCCACGGGGTTCGTGAAGAATTCCTGCCCGTCCAGATAATCATACAGCACCTTGGCCTTGGCTTCGTTGATCTTCTGCATGTTGGCCAGACCGCCGATGTCGTTTTCCAGATACTTGAGCACCAGACCGGTCATGTAGATGCACCAGCACGGCGGGGTGTTGTACATGCTGTCCTTGTTCAGCAGGGTGGTGTAGTTCATCATGGTGGGCACGGTGTCGGCGGCATGGCCCAGCAGGTCCTCCCGGACGATGGCAATGGCCATGCCGGCGGGGGCCACGTTCTTCTGCACACCGAAGTAGATGCAGCCGTACTTGGTCACATCCACGGGCTTCGAGAGGATCATGGAGCTCATGTCCGCCACCAGCGGCACGCCCTCCACCTGGGGCACCTCGACGTACTGGGTGCCGAAGATGGTGTTGTTCTGGCAGATGTGGATATAGCTGGCATCCTTATTGTAAGGGATGGTGTTCACATCCGGGATGTAGGTGAAGTTCTTGTCCTTGCTGGATGCCACGATGTTGGCCTCGCCGAACTTGGCGGCTTCCTTGGCGGCCAGATTGGAGAAGTTGCCGGTGACGATGTAGTCCGCCTTGCCGGTGGTCATGAAGTTCAGCGGCACCATGGCAAACTGCTGGGTGGCACCGCCCTGGAAGAAGCCCACCTTGTAGTTGTCGGGGATGTTCATCACGCGGCGCAGGGTGGCCTCAGTGTCCTTGATGATGGCGTCGAACCACTTGCTGCGGTGGCTCATCTCCATCACGCTCTGGCCGCTGTCGCCGTATTCCAGCAGCTCTGCCTGTGCCTGCCGGAGGACCTTCTCGGGCAGCATGCTGGGGCCTGCGCTGAAGTTGTATACTCGTGCCATAATGAACTCTCCCTTTCCTGTATCACGAAGCATCGACTGTTTTGCGATGCTTTCTGGATCATTTCCGTAGCCGTAGTATACCGGTTTTGCGGGCACGAAAACAAGAGCATCTTTGCACAAAGATACTGCCGGAAAAGCCCCTGTGCAGGCACAAAGCACACAAATGTACGCCGAGCAAAGACAAAAACAGAGACAACTGTAAAAACAAGCTGAAATAGCCTGATTCCATCGGGATTTCTGCCTCTTGCCTTTTCTGACAAAACCCGGTATAATGGAACAACAGAGACAAATGTAAAAGAAAAACGCGAAAGGAGGGGCTGCGCAGATGTACGGACTCCCGGACCGGCTGCGGCCGCTTTCGGCAGCAGAGGAACAGGTGATGCTGGCGGTGTGGGCCTGCCGGGAACCCGCCACCCGGCGGGATATTGACGAAAAACTCCGCGGTAAGGGCTGGGCCCCGGCCACGGTGCTCAATTTTCTGTACCGGCTGGAAGAAAAAGGCTGGGTGAAGAGCGGAAAGCAGGGCAACCACAACATTTATGCGGCCACGGTCACCCAGCGTGCCTACGGTGTGTGGAGCATGCGCCAGCGGCTGGACACCCTCTTTGGCGGGGACCTTGCCGCAGCCGTGCGGGCGCTGGTCAGCGAGAGCGGCTGCGGGCAGAGCGAACTGGAACAGGCCATGAAGGTGCTGGAGGAAAAGCACCTGGAAGCGGAAGAATACGATCTGTATGACCCCTACGGGTAAAAGGAGAGAGAAAGATGGATTGCAAGCTGAGAGCCAAGAACTGCGGCGGCTGCCCGCTGCTGGGGCTGGACTATGCCGAGCAGCTGAAGCAGAAGGAAGCCACCGTGAAAAAGCTGCTGGGCAAGTACGGCCCGGTGAACGCCATCCGGGGCATGGAAAACCCTTATCATTACCGCAACAAGGTGATCTCCACCTTCACCACCGGCTGGGGTGGAAAACTCACCTCCGGCATCTACGCAGCGAACAGTCACAAGGTGCTGCCGGTGGAACGCTGCCTGCTGCAGGACGAAGTGCTGGACAAGACCATGGAGGCCGTGCGGGCGGCGGCCATCGCCTGCCGCTACCAGCCCTACAATGAGGACAAGGGCACCGGCCTTGTGCGCCACTGCCTGCTGCGCCGGGGCGTGGCCACCGGGCAGGTGATGGTGGTGCTGGTCACTGCGCAGGCCGTGCTGCCCGGAGCCAAGAACTTCGTGCGGGCCCTGCTGGCAGAAGCCGAGAAGCGGGGCGTGACCGTGACCACCGTGGTGCAGAACGTGAACCCCCGCAAGACCAGCGTCGTGCTGGGTGATGCGGAAAAGGTGCTGTATGGCAAGGGGTATATTCTGGATACCCTCTGCGGCAAGACCTATGCCCTCAGCCCCCGGAGCTTTTACCAGATCAACCACAGCCAGACCGAGGTGCTGTACGGTCTGGCTGTGGAAGCGGCGCATCTCACCGGGAAAGAAGTGGTGCTGGACGCCTACTGCGGCATCGGTACTATCGGCCTGACGGCTGCCGACCACGCAAAGCAGGTGGTGGGTGTGGAGCTGAACCGCGACGCTGTGCAGGATGCCATCGGCAACGCAAAGCACAACGGCGTGAAGAATGCCCGCTTCTTTGCCGCCGACGCTACCCGCTGGATCAGTGAAGCCGCCGCAGCCGGGGAGCGTGCGGATGTGATCTTCATGGACCCGCCGCGGGAAGGTTCCACCCCGCAGTTCATCGAGAGCGTGGCCCGCATGGCCCCGAAGCGGGTGGTCTATGTCAGCTGCAACCCGGAAACGCTGGCCCGTGACCTCGCCCTGCTGACGAAAAAGGGTTACTGCGTGGAGAGCAGCACCCCGGTGGATATGTTCCCGCACAGCGAGCATATCGAGACGGTTGTCTTGCTTTCCAAGGGTGAGGTCGACTCGAAAAAGATTCGGGTTGAGTTCTCTTTGGAAGATATGGATATGTCCGAATTTCAGGATGGGGCAACCTATCCGCAGATCAAGGAGTATGTGTTGGAACATACCGGGTTAAAGGTATCCAACCTGTATATCTCACAAATTAAGCGAAAATGTGGGATTGGGGTTGGTAGGAACTATAATTTGCCGAAGTCCGAGGATTCCAGACAGCCGCAGTGCCCACCGGAAAAAGAGAAAGCAATCCGAGAAGCATTCAAATATTTTGGGATAATCTAACATCCCGCAGAATGGAGGTTTCTTATGGATAGATTGGTTTCTTGTGAGTTCAACATGGATACTGCCTGTGTAGAGCTGAAATTCTTTGATGGCAGCATCATTGCCATTGACACCATCGCCGTGGAAAAGGAGGTTGCCGACAATATGTATCAGCGGTCAGAACTGGATTATCTGATTTACAATGACCCGGTTGGATATGCTGATTTGATACTGAACGGCGATCCCGAAACCTATTTGAAAATTGTCACAGAGTATAAATCTCTGGATAGCTGATAATTTAAAGTGGCAAGGAGCTTGGTTTCTTCTTGCCGCTGAACCTTTTTACAAGAATCTCTAAGAATAAAGCAAATACCCATATAATCGTGCGAAATGAGTGTGTGTGATGAAATTATCCTACAACAAGGTGTTCGATAGATATACAATGTCTTTTTCAGATAAACTGGCTGAATCTTCGTATTCTCTGTACAGAACACTGAGATTGCAGTTGGCAAAGATATTCCCACTTTCAGAACATGAGAAATATTGGTTTGATGATGATCTATTTTCAAAAGAAGAAGCTGCAGATATGCCGCAAGGTTTTGATTACATAGAAAAGAAGGATGTCGATAGTTTTGTAAAGTTAGACTACATAGATTTGTACGATTATCTTCCAAAAGAAGATCTGCCAAAGTTTATTAAGGAACTGAAAAAATGTGTTCGCCGAAATAAGATAGCCCCTTTTGGTGCATTTCGTTCCCGTGAGGATATTGATAAGATCGACAATTTTGGTCGGTATTATGATGGTCAGGCTTTTACACATATTTTATCAGTTCGGTTTCGTAAAAACGAAAAGCTCCAACAATCTTGTTCTGATCTTTCCGTATCTCTTCGTAATCTGTCAGCCACTTTTCTTTTAGTACAGTATCGTGTATATATTACAAAAGAATTTAATACTAAGATCGCAGAAGTATGTAAGAAAAAGTATTCTGGATATACAACGGTTTATAGACAATTCAATACACCTTGGTATGCTGTAAAAAAATTTGGTAGATCATCTCATACTGGTAATAATGTTCGTCAAGAAAAAATCTATAAGATGATTTCTCAACTGAAGTGGCAAATATTGATGGAAATTCGCAAGACATATTCCGTTCGCTTTTGGGACGACGGAATATTTACACCGACATTTGAAACATATTCAACCAATATCCGTCCCAGTAATGAGCGTCGCAATTTAGAGTTTTGGGATAGTATCTCGTTTGACAGAGTTGCCGACTATGCACCAACGTATAACGCCTGCGTATGCTGGGATTATAAGCATGGAGAAAATGAGGGGATACGTTTATCTGCTTTCTGCGGCGGAAATTACTCCAGAGACGATCATTTGCCGGAGATAGCTCACCATGATATCTCGGATATATATGGGGTTTATTTAACTGCGGCTACATTGGAATATGTTGCAGATAGAGACATTGCGATCTGCAATAAAAAAATCAGCAAAGTGATTAGAAAAACTAAAACATCCTCTGTTCTAAAAGTCAGAGTTGCAGTTGAACGAAAGCTATATTATTGTTATCGCTTTATTTCAGAATTCTCAGGTAAGTCTATAGATCACGATGACGTCAAAGCCTTTAGACATCAGTTTTATAAAAAAGGTTCTGTATCGTCAAGGAGTCTTGAAGGTATATCTAAAAGAATCAAAGAAACAAAAGTGCGAATTGATAATATCCTAAAGCTATTGAATGATGCGGCTGAATACAGAAGCAGTGAATCAAACATAAAACTGCAGTGGATCATGATGATCGTAACTATTCTGTCTTTGTTCGTTGCATTGTACAGTATTAAAAATGGTGATGTTATAAACGAGATCAAAAATTTAATTGAGTGGATAAAAACACATAGCGGGTCAAAGGTATCTAACCTGTAGATCTCACAAATTAAGCGAAAATGTGGGGGGTGGTAAGAACTATAATTTGCCGAAGTCCGAGGATTCCAGACAGCCACAGTGCCCACTGGAAAAAGAGAAAGCAATCCGAGAAGCATTCAAATATTTTGGGATGATCTAACATCCCGCAGAATGGAGGAATATAAACCCTTAGATTAAAACTCAGCCCTCTGCCTTTTCCTTGGCAGAGGGCCGTTTTTTGCTTAACAGTTATTGAGCATCCCTTAATTGCTCTACAACGCTGCATTTCGCTGCG
>OLOO01001882.1_pt1 | contig 12622 bp, 12 predicted proteins | sample 1672621 | NCBI WGS metagenome assembly OLOO01 (sample SAMEA3136706, study PRJEB25190) | human gut metagenome | biome: human gut; feature: human-associated habitat; material: faeces | place: Austria | collected 2013 | reverse complement strand
CATGATGGATTTCCTCTTATCTGTAACGCGCATTCATAGATTCTTCAATGATGCGTTCGCATAATTCGTTGTACTCGATGCCTGCGGCTTTTGCAGCCTTCGGAAGCAGACTTGCGGCAGTCATTCCTGGAAGTGCATTCATTTCCAGACTGTAGAATTCGCCGTCTTCGTCATCAATGATAAAGTCAGCACGTGCATACACATCCATACGGAGTGCGGCAAATGCTTCTTCTCCGGCACGCATCATGCGCTGCTGAGTTTCTTCATCAATAGATACCGGTGGACAGATTTCCTGTGCTCCGCCAGCCTGATATTTATTCTCATAGTTGAAGACACCATCTTTCGGAATGATCTCAACTAATGGGAGTGCTTTTCCGGCAATGACAGCGCTGGCAAACTCACGGCCTTTGATGTAAGGCTCAATGACCAGTTCTTCATCTGGGTTCTTTTCAAATGATTCACGAACTGCATTGTTATATTCTTCTTCTGTATGACAGATGTAAACTCCAATACTGGAACCATTTTCACATGGTTTTACGACCAGTGGGAGATAATATCCAAGTTCGGATAAAGGAAGATCCTTTGTCTCTTTTGTCAGATGTGTTCCACGAGGAGTCGGTACACCACTCATTTTATAAATCTGTTTTGTTACTAGTTTGTTCATAGACAGGGCACAGCCAAAAGAGTTGCAGCCTGTATATTTGATTCCAAGAAGATCAAAAGCAGCCTGAAGCTTACCATTTTCTCCGACAGAGCCGTGCAGAGCGACAAATGTAATGTCTGCCATACGGCACAGTTCAATGACATTTGGTCCAAACATGCAGTCGGACTGATCCGGGCGAGATTTCTTAAGGACTTCAAGGTCAGGTTCTTTTGTGCTGATATTTTTTGCAATCTCAAGACCTGCGCCCGGAAGAGTAAATACATCTTCCAGATTCGCAGGCGCATTTTCAAGACCGAAGTACAGGTCAAGAAGATAAGCCTGGTGTCCGTTTTCCAACAGTGTTTTGCAGATGCCGGCACCGGAAGTCAGTGAGACGTCACGCTCCGGACTTAAGCCGCCTGCTAATACTATAATTTTCATAATGAATGATCTCCTTTTATTCTGGTTTGTGTGCCTGATCGAGTAAGGCTTTCTTTACATCATATAATCTCTGGGATAAATCTACATAAACCCGGTGTGGATAGAAGAGACGTTTTGTCTCGTCCCACAGGGAGTCTTTTTCCTGTTTACAATATTCTGCAATCTCCGTGACAGAAGGGGAAGTGTAAATACATTCTCCGTTTTTGAAGATCGGAATAAGCATTTCACGCATGGTATAAGTGCCGCCTGCAAGCTTTGTTTTCTTCCATGTCTCCAACGGGTCAAAGAGAAGAAGATCCTGACTTTCGTCAAATGTTTCATCAGCGAAGCAGATCAGATCAGCTTTGATCTTGCCGGTCTCTTTTTCATAGACACGGTAGATTGTCTTATTTCCTGGATTGGTGATCTTTTCTGTGTTTTCAGAAATCTTAATCTTCGGGATAAATTCTCCGTTTTCATTCTTGATTGCAGACAATTTGTATACACCGCCAAATGACGGGCAGTCTTTGGACGTGATCAGATGAGTACCAACACCCCAGGAGTTGATCGCTGCACCCTGTGCCTTCAGATCATGGAGCAGATATTCGTCAAGATCATTGGAAGCGCAGATGGAAGCGTCCGGGAATCCGGCTTCATCTAACATTTTACGTGCTTTTTTGGAAAGATATGCAAGGTCACCGCTGTCCAGACGGATTCCGTATTTTTTTAATGGTTTTCCTGCGTCTTTAAATTCCTGGAAGACACGGATGGCATTTGGTACGCCAGATTTTAATGTGTCATAAGTGTCTACCAGAAGTGTACAGTTGTCCGGATATAGCTCTGCGTAATATTTAAATGCAGTGTATTCGTCCGGGAATGTCATGATCCAGCTATGTGCGTGAGTTCCCATAACAGGGACATCAAAAAGCTGACCTGCCAGTACATTTGACGTACCGACACATCCGCCGATTATAGCGGCACGTGCTCCGTAAAGTCCGGCATCCGGTCCCTGTGCACGGCGCAATCCGAACTCCATGATTCCGTCTCCGTCGGCGGCATAGACAACACGGGAAGTCTTAGTAGCGATGAGAGACTGGTGATTGATCAGATTCAGGATAGTCGTCTCGACAAGCTGAGCTTCCATGATCGGAGCAATGACCTTAAGCAGTGGCTCTTTTGGGAATACTACGCTTCCTTCCGGAATCGCATAGATATCTCCTGTAAAGTGAAAACCACTTAAATACTGAAGAAAATCATCATCAAAAATGTGAAGACTTCGTAAGTAGTCCACATCTTCGTAGGTGAAATTCAGGTTCTTAATATAGTCAATGACCTGGTCAAGTCCCGCGCAGACGGAATAACCATTGCCGCAGGGATTGTGACGGTAAAACACATCGAATACAACCGTCTCATGTTGACCTTTTTTATAATAACCCTGCATCATTGTCAGTTCATATAAATCAGTCAGCAGTGTTAAATCTTGTTTGTTCATAGTGAGCTCCTTTCATGACTGAATCGTAAGCTTTGTTTTCATAATTAATGATACTACGGATTGCTTCGTGTCGTACATTTCATGATATCTTGTGTATTATATATCATAATGGTACCTTTATACAAGGGTATGATTTTTCTCAATCGTGTCCTTTATGATCTTCTGGCAGTAAACATCGATCTTCTTGCGGTCTTCTTTTCCCATTTCATTCATATATATAGGGGAGCAGTACTCCAAAACAACGTGTGTTTTTCTGATATATGGCAAATGTCCCTCAAAAATATTAATGGTGTTATTCAGTGCAACAGGTACGATCGGACATCCGCTCTTTTCTGCAATTTTAAAGGAACCGGCATGGAATGGAAGAAGACTTAATTCTTCTCCTTTGTTGCGTGTCCCTTCTGGAAAAATAAAAACAGAAATTCCATTTTTCACCTGATCGATTGCAGTCAGGATGGTTTTAAGACCTTCTCTTATATTGTCGCGATCCAAAAACAGGCAGTATACCCGTTTCATCCAGGTGCGAAGGAACGGGTAATTTAACATTTCCTTTTTGGCAACGAATCCGGTCAGATCCCTGCAGCGAGAATAAGTCAGCAAAATGTCAAAATAACTTCTGTGGTTGCCCACGTAGAGAACCGGTTCATTAGGAACACGGTCTTCTCCGATGACGGTCACTTCGACACCGGAAATTTTCAGGATCACTTTAAATCCCCATTGAACGATACGTAGTGCTGCGAGATCGGCTGAGCGTTTATTCACTTTGCCAATAAGCCAGAGAATTCCGAGTACAGGAATCCCGAGCAGAAAATATAACAATAAAAATATTGCAACGAGTATAAATCGTAACATATGTCAAGTCCCTCCAACTAATATCTTCCATATAAAATAGTCATGCCACGAAGTTCATCGGCAAGTTCGTCTTTGAGCGCGGACTGCTGATAACGCCAGCTCCAGTTCCCGGCGCCGATACCTGGTGTGTTCATGCGTCCTTCTGCACCGACACACAGAACATCCTGAAGAGGAAAGATTGCATATGCAGCAACACTTGCAAGTGCGGTTCCAATAAGATCCAATGGAAAATGTGTATCATTGCTGCAGTGTGTGTAGCGGCGTACTTTGTCGCGGCATTCCGGGCGCAGTGTCTGATACCAGCTGCGAGTCGTGTCGTTATCATGAGTTCCGGTGTAACATACGCAGACTGGAGATGTGTAGCGGTGTGGCAGGTAGCTTCCTTCATCCAGAGAGTCAAATGCAAACTGCAGAACCTTCATGCCTGGGAATCCAAATTCATCTCGCAAAGCTTCCACTTCCGGGGTGATAATGCCCAGATCTTCTGCAATAATTGGAAGGTTTCCCTCAAAAGCATCACGGACTGCGGAAAATAATGCATGGCCCGGAGCTTTTACCCATTCGCCATTCACAGCGGTCAGTTCGCCGTAAGGAATGGACCAGAAAGCTTCAAATCCGCGGAAGTGATCTACACGCAGAATATCCAGGTTGTAAAGCTGTGCACGGATACGGGATATCCACCAGGAAAAATGTTCCGCCTCATGAGCTTCCCAGTTGTACAATGGATTACCCCATAACTGTCCGGTGGCTGAAAAATAATCCGGCGGTACTCCGGCTACGCGAGTCGGATACCCTTTGGAGTCCAGTTGGAACAGATGCTGGTTCGCCCACACATCGGCGCTGTCCATAGATACAAAAATCGGGATATCACCGATGATGCGGATACCGTGGTCATTTGCATATTTTTTGATTCGTTTCCACTCGTCAAAGAATAAGAACTGAATAAAACGATAGTATTCTATATCTTCATGCATGGATTTAAAAAGACCGGCTTTGAATTCCAAAGTCGGACACCGGTATTCATCCGGCCAGTGGAGCCAGTCAGCGCCATGGTGTAATTTCTTACATGCCATAAACAAAGCATAGTCATCTAGCCAGTAGCGGTTGCTTTCACAAAATTCCTGGAAAGACTGGTCCATGCCTGGGATTTCATGGCGTTTCTGTGGAAAACGGCTGTAGGCAAGGGCCAGAACTTTCTCCTTCCACGGAATGACCTGTCCATAATCTACGTGACTTGGGTCTGCAATCGGGCAATCGGTAAGTTCCCAGCCACCGATCAGTCCAAGACGGATCAAATGTCTTGGATCAATGAGAAGAGGCTGACCTGCAAAAGCAGAAAAACTCTGGTACGGAGAGTCTCCGAAACCTGTGTGGGTCAGTGGCAGTACCTGCCAGAGATGCTGACCTGCCCGTGCCAGAAAATCGATAAAGGCATATGCTTCATCTCCAAGATCCCCAATCCCGTAAGGGGAAGGCAGAGAAGTCGGGTGAAGCAAAATGCCGGATAAGCGTTCGTTATTTATCATATTTTTGTAATCTCCTTTTAAAGCCATGTTGAAGTAGGAACTTTTAAACTTAATGCCTGCATAAGCAAAGTCAAGCCGAGGCATTCTTGGACATGGCATTTTATTAAGTATACAACAATTTTGGAATTTTTCCTAGACTTGGTGTGTATGATGTTATAAAAGGTTTTTCATGAAGAAAGAGAGCATCATGAATCGAAAACATTTTTACATAATTGCAGGGATTTTTATTCTGGCACTGGCTGGGTGCAGTATTAAAAAGGAAGATACAAAAAAGATACAAGATATTGAATTTACGGTAGTAGCACCAGAAGACGTACCAGAGGAACTGAAAGAAGATATCGAAAAGGCGCGGGATACCCCATTTCGTCTGACTTATGCAGATCAGGGGTATCTTTACATGGCGCGAGGGTATGGAGAAAAAGAAAAAACGGGGTACAGTGTAGAGGTCAACGCATGCTACGAAACATCAGATGCTATCAGGATCCAGACAACACTTCTCGGTCCGGCAAAGGGCGAGAAGACAAAAGAAAAGAAGACATATCCGTATGTGGTGATGAAAACAGAATATAGAGAGAAAGATGTGATATTTGAGTAAAAGTAATGTGCCAGCCATAGTTGGGGTTTTTGATACAACATTATAATAAAATAAACAATAAGGGGGATATGTGTGTGAATTGTGAAAAAAAGATGCTGAATATTTACCGACAGGGGAAAACTTTTACGGACCAGTTCTATGTAGATGAGGATTATAATGTGCCAGACACGAAAGCTGATATCCGGGAGATTATAGAGAGCGATGCGGTTATGGAGGAAATCGACCTGAAGCTTGTGGAGAATTATATCCGGATCACCGGGCGGCTTGCTTTTCAAGTTTTATATGTTGCAGATAACAGTGACAATACCTTATCTTCTCTGGAAGGGAAAATTCCCTTTGAGGAAATGTATTATGTAGACGAGACTTTGGAAGAAACGTTATTTTTGAAAGCAGCGCAGACAGAGCTGACTGTCAATCTGATCCATTCCCGGAAAATCAATGTGAAAGCGATGGCGGAAGTAACCATGAGTTCGGACAGTCAGGTAAGTGAAGAAGTGACGACCGGGATTGAGAGTGGGGAGCAGATTTATACAAAATACCAGGAGAAGCAGATCCTGACTCTTCACACTGTGAAAAAAGATACATACCGCATCAAAGAGCAGCTGACAATCTCCGGAACAAAAGAAAGTATCGGAAACATTTTGTGGAAAGAAGTACTCAGCCGCCGCCTGGACACAAGGCTGGAGGCAGATACATTAAAACTTCAGGGAGAACTTCTTGTGTTTTGTCTTTATGAATCAGTGGATGGAAAGACAGACTGGATCTGTGAAAATGTTCCGTATGAGGGACAGGTAGAGTGCTTTGGTGCAGAGGAAGGTATGTACCATCAGATTTATCCGATTCTTACAGATGCACTTTTAGAGCCAGCTATGGACGAGGACGGAGAAATGCGTTTGCTTGGCATTGAGGCAACCCTTTCTATGCGGTTCTTTTTGTGCACGGAGGAAAAGATACAGATATTAGACGATTTATATTCCCTGAAAACATGTTGTGTTCCGGCGTATACGCAGTGCAAGGTGGAAAATGTTCTGATGCAGAATCATTCCAAATGTAAAATCGCAGAGCGGTTGTCACTGCCTGAGATTAAAGATGACATTTTACAGATCTGCTATAGTGATGCGAGAATTCAAGTCGAGCAGATGACGGTTCAAGACACAGGTATTCAGATAGAAGGAGTACTCCATATCCGTTTTATGTATGTCAGACCGGACGATCAGATACCATTTGCCCTGTGGCAGGGGATGATACCATTTTCCTGGCTGTTGGAAAGCAATGAAGTCCAAGCGGATATGACATTGGATATGATGCCGTCTCTGGAACAGCTTGGCATCAGTCTTCTTGGAAATGGAGAGATAGAAGTAAAGGCGGTGCTGGCATTTCGGAGTTTCCTTCGTGGGAAAGTGACATTTCGTAACATGGATTCAGTAGAAGAGAAAGAGATAGATTATAAAGTGTTGGAACAAAGACCGGGAATCATTGGATATATCGTAAAAGAAGGCGATGAACTGTGGAATCTGGCGAAATACTACGGCACGACAAAGGAAGGGATCATGGACATCAATCATATGGAGTCGGAACAGTTGAAATGTGGCGACAAACTATTGATTTTTAAGGAAAATGCCAGTATACTGTAGGTATATTGTATACAAGACGGGGCTGGATACGAGGAGAAAAAGTTATGGATAAAATGGAATTAAAGGCACTTGGAAAGATCAATCTTGGATTGGATGTGCTTGGTCGCAGGGAGAACGGATATCACGATGTTCGTATGGTTATGCAGACAGTATATCTGTATGATCAGATCGTGATAACGAAGACAAAGCAGCCGGGAGTAAAGGCAGAGACGAATCTTTTTTATCTTCCGGTAGATGAGAATAATCTTGCATGCCGGGCAGCAAAGATGCTGATCGATGAGTTTAACATTACCGAAGGAGTGCACATTTCCATGGACAAGAAAATTCCGGTATCAGCAGGTATGGCCGGCGGAAGCGCAGATGCGGCAGCAGTTCTTTTTGGAGTCAATAAGATGTTCGGACTGGGGCTTAGCATGACTGAGCTTGAAGAACGGGGGGTAAAGCTTGGCGCAGATGTACCATACTGTTTGATGCGTGGGACAGTTCTGGCAGAGGGAATCGGCGAGAAGCTGACACCTCTTTTGGCCTGTCCAAAGTGTTTTGTGCTGCTGGCAAAACCACCGATCAGTGTATCGACGAAGATGGTCTATGAAAAACTGGATGCATTGGAAATTACAGAACACCCGGATATCGATGGTATTTTAAACGGACTTGCGAGAAAGAATATCCATAAGGTGGCAGAGTGTATGGGAAATGTACTGGAGCAGGTGACGATTCCTGTCTATCCGGTCATTGAACAGATCAAAAATGTCATGAAAGAAGGCGGAGCCATGAACGCTATGATGAGCGGAAGTGGTCCGACTGTATTTGGCTTATTTGAAGACAGACAGTCAGCGAGACGTGCGGCACAGAAGATAAAGGAACAGAAACTGGCAAAACAGGTATATGTAACGAGTATACACCAGGCAAGGAGGAAGTAGAAAGCATGGAGCAAAATTTGAAAGTCAATGAAAATGAATACCTTCCGCTCAGGGATGTGGTATTCAATACACTCAGACAGGCAATCCTTCGAGGAGAGTTTAAACCGGGTGAAAGATTGATGGAAATCCAGCTTGCAAATAAACTGGGCGTGAGCCGTACCCCGATCCGTGAGGCAATCCGTAAGCTAGAGTTGGAAGGTCTGGTCATTATGATTCCGAGAAAAGGTGCGGAAGTGGCGGACATTACGGAGAAAAGCCTGCGAGATGTGCTGGAAGTCAGAAAAGCACTGGAAGAATTGGCAGTGCAGCTCGCATGTGAGAAAATCACTCAGGAAGAGTTGGAAGAATTGGAAAAGGCCGGAGAGAATTTTAAAAAAGTCCTGAACAGAAGTAAAGACATCACAGAAGTAGCAGAGGCAGATGTGCGATTCCATGATGTGATCTATATGGCAACGGATAATCAGAAACTGATCCATCTGCTGAATAAATTAAGAGAACAGATGTACCGCTACCGTGTAGAATATTTGAAGAACCCAGATGTGCACGAGCAATTGATCCAGGAACACGAAGAGATCGTGTACCATATCAAGAGAAGAGAAAAAGCAGAAGCAACAGCAGTTACATGTCAGCATATTGATAATCAGGTATCTGCGGTGACGGACAAGATCAGAACGAAGAATAATTAGCAGATACCTGTATAATCTACGGATATCTGTCCATACTTTCTGTATAAATTCAATTTAAATGTTTGAGTGATTGCAGGAGGTACATAGATATGCGAAAGTTATGGGATTTGTTGAGAAATAAAATCGGGACAAAGAATCTGATTTGTGGTATACTTGGTATTTGTATAGCAGTTGGATGGATGTGGAGTTTTACTGCATGGCGCGTGGCTTTGGTGGATAAGAAAATCTGCGAGACGCAGCGGGGGATTGCAGATGAAGTCTTTCGTTTTCATGTGCTGGCCAACAGTGACAGTGAAAAAGACCAACGGGTGAAGCTAAAAGTCCGGGACGCAGTGATTGCCTATATGACATCTGAGATGCCAGGTACCACAAACCAGATGGATCACGCGGTGACAATGGATCAGGCGGAGCAGATGAATCCAGGCATTCATAAAAATTCTGCACAGGCAACGAAGAAATGGGCAGAGTCTCACTTAAATGATCTGATTCTGGTGGCTGACGAGGTGCTTGAGCGGGAAGGCATGGATTATCAGGCAGATGCGCACGTGACGAAGTGTTGCTTCCCAGAAAAAAAATACGGAGATATGACATTTCCACAAGGCGAGTATGAGGCGCTGAGGATCACATTGGGTGAGGCGGCCGGACATAACTGGTGGTGTGTGTTATATCCAAATCTCTGTTTTCTGGACAAGACTTGTGCGGTGGTGAGTGATGAAGGGAAAGAAGACCTTAAAGAGGTACTTACCGACGAGGAATATCAACTGCTTACGGATAATAAAGAACTTAAGGTGAAATGGTTTTTCTTCGGAGATTAGGAGAGTATGAGATGACAGAGTTTCTTGTACGACATTTTGTAAAAGATTATGAGAATACGAGTAAGGTGTCTGTGCGTACAGCATATGGAGTGCTGGCAAGCGTGACAGGCATCTTTTGTAATATATTGCTATTTGCGGCAAAATGGCTGATTGGCTATCTGCTTCACAGTATTTCTGTTATGGCAGATGCATTTAACAACCTGTCTGATGCAGGTTCTTCGATCATCAGTCTGATCGGGGTGAAGATGGCAGGAAAACCGGCAGATAAGGAGCACCCGTTCGGACATGGAAGAATTGAATATATTGCGGCGCTGATCGTGGCCTTTCTTGTAATGGAAGTTGGATTCACATTTTTTAAAAGCGCTATTGCGAAGGTCAGGGAACCGGAAGAGTTACATTTCCAGGCGGTATCTATGCTCATATTATTTCTGTCAGTGGCAGTGAAGCTGTGGATGGGAGTGTTTAATAAAAATCTTGGAAAACGTATCAATTCCCAGGTCATGATGGCGACTGCAGCAGATTCCATGGGAGATGTGATTACAACGGGGGCGACTATCGCTTCAGTATTATTTTTTTATTTTACAGGAATTAATATTGACGGATATGTAGGACTTGGTGTATCGTTAGTCGTTATGTGGGCTGGTATCGGAATCGCAAAAGATACGCTGGAGCCATTGATCGGGGCACCGGTAGACCCACAGGTCTATAAGAAGATCAGTGACTTTGTAGAGAAATATGACGGGATTCTTGGAAGTCATGATTTGATCGTACATAATTACGGACCAGGAAGGAGCATGGCATCCATTCATGCGGAGGTCCCGAATGATGTGAATATTGAGACATCCCATGAGGTTATCGACCGGGTGGAGCGAGAAGCATTAGAACAGCTTGGGATTATGCTTGTAATACATATGGATCCTGTAGAGACAAAAGACGAGCATGTGCTGGAGGCAAAGGAGAAAGTCGAGAAGGTGCTGCGGGCGATGGATCCTAAGCTTAGTATCCATGACTTTCGAATGGTTCCCGGAACGGATCAGATCAATCTGATTTTTGATTTGGTCGTACCATTTGAATATGATCAGAAAAAACAGGATCATATCCGGTCTGCGATTATGGGAGTTTTACAGATTGTAGATCCAAGATATCAGTGTGTCATTACAGTGGAAAGGAGTTACGTTGCAAGTGCCAAAGAAGGAGTATAAATATATGATTGACGGCCGCGTCCGCTTCAGCGAGATCGACCACACAAGAAAGATTACAGTTCCATCGATCATCAATTATTTTCAAGATTGCAGTACATTTCAGTCAGAAGATATCGGAGTCGGTCTGGACGTACTTTCAAAAAAGAAAAAAGCGTGGATTCTGACTTACTGGCAGATCGTGATCGATCATTATCCGAAAATGAATGATAAGATCCAGGTCAGCACATGGGCTTCAAAGTTCAAGGGAATGCTTGCAGAGCGCAACTTCTGTATGACAGATGAGAATGGAGAAAAGGCTGCGTACGCACAGTCAGTCTGGGTATATATGGATGTAGAAAAGGGGCGCCCGGTAAGACCAGATCAGGAAGAACTGGATGCCTATGGACAGTGTGAACCGCTGGAGATGGAGTATGAATCCAGAAAAATTGCACTGCCGGAAGACTGTATGAGTCTGGAGCCGTTTCCGGTGCGCAGATACCATATTGACACGAATGAACATGTAAATAATTGCCAGTATGTACAGATGGCTATGGAAATGTTGGATCAAGAGAGAGTGATCCGTCAGGTGCGGGTGGAATATAAGAAATCAGCAGTGCTGGGGGATATGATTGTTCCCAGGACAGGTGACAGAGATGGCCGGACAGTTGTGGAACTGTGTACGACAGAAGGAGAATTGTATGCAGCAGTAGAATTTGCATGGGTGTAGGGCATTTACATAAAATAGGCTGATGATAGATGATTGTAGAGAGAAAGGATAAGACAGATGAAGTTAATCGAAGAACTCGGAAAACGAAGAATGCTGACAGTTGTAAAGACAGTTGATTTTGGAATATATCTTGGAACAAGTGAGGAACGTGTACTGCTTCCAAAGAAAGAAGTTCCGGAAGGCATCAAGGCAGGAGATACATTAGAAGTATTTTTATATAAAGATTCACAGGATCGGCTGATTGCAACGACACGTACGCCGAAAGTCCGCCTGGGAGAAACAGCCGTGCTTCGCGTCGCTGATACAGGAAAAATCGGTGCATTTCTGGACTGGGGACTGGAAAAGGATCTGTTTCTTCCATATAAAGAGCAGACAAAGCGTGTGCAGCCGGGGGAAGAGTGTCTGGCGGCACTTTACATTGATAAGAGCAGTCGTCTCTGTGCTACGATGAAAGTGTATGAATATCTGAAAAAAGATTCTCCATATCAGAGAGACGATAAAGTGACCGGCCGTATTTATGAGATCAGCGAGAATTTTGGTGTTTTTGTGGCAGTGGATGACTGTTATTCCGGTCTGATCCCTGCAAAAGAAGCACAGGGCAAATACCGCGTGGGCGATATTTTAAATCTTCGTGTGACGAGAGTACAGGAAGATGGCAAACTGGATCTTTCGGATAAAGAAAAGATTCCGCAGCAGATGGAAAAAGATGCAGAAGCCGTGATGAAGGTGATTGAAGAATTTGAAGGCGTACTTCCGTTTAACGATAAAGTTTCACCGGAGATCATCAAAAGAGAATTCGGACTCAGTAAGAATGCATTCAAACGTGCCGTTGGAAGACTGTTGAAACAGGGACGTATCGAAATTACAGAGAATCGCATCATAAAACGGTAAAAACGCACAATAATTTTTTGAGAATCAAACAATTTGAAAATAGGCATTAAACATTATGCCATATTTTCCTGCAATTTTTTCACGAAAAATTTGCTTGCGTCGTTTGAAAACTGAATTTATAATAGGAAATGAAAAAAGATAGAAACATCTTTATCAGCAAAGAGCATACATTTGTTAGGAGGGCATGAGCATGAAGAAAGCAATCAGTACAGACAAAGCTCCTGCAGCAATTGGACCATA
>OLOO01001878.1_pt1 | contig 12652 bp, 6 predicted proteins | sample 1672621 | NCBI WGS metagenome assembly OLOO01 (sample SAMEA3136706, study PRJEB25190) | human gut metagenome | biome: human gut; feature: human-associated habitat; material: faeces | place: Austria | collected 2013 | reverse complement strand
GAAATGTAGAGCAGCGTATGAATGGCATCTGTGCCGGCGGTACCGGTTCCTTCATCGACCAGATGGCTTCCCTGCTGCAGACAGATGCTGCCGGCCTGAATGAATATGCAAAAAGCTACCGCTCCCTTTATACCATTGCGGCGCGCTGCGGCGTATTTGCAAAATCTGATATCCAGCCGTTAATCAATGACGGCGCGACCAAAGAAGACCTTTCTGCTTCCATTTTCCAGGCAGTTGTCAATCAGACCATCAGCGGCCTTGCCTGCGGTAAGCCCATCCGCGGACATGTCGCATTTCTCGGCGGTCCGCTGCACTTTTTATCCGAACTGAAAAAAGCCTTCATCCGCACGCTGAACCTGGATGACGAACACATCATCGACACGGTCAATTCCCACCTTTTCGCCGCCATCGGTTCCGCCTTAAATGCAAAGGAGGACGTCTTTTACACGATGGAGGAAATGGTCAACAAGCTTTCCTCCGGCATCAAGATGGAATTTGAAGTAGAACGTATGGAGCCGTTGTTTGCCTCCCAGGAAGAATATGACGCCTTCTGTAAACGTCATGACAGCCACTGCGTCAAAACCGCGCCGCTCGAAACCTATACCGGTAACTGCTATCTGGGTATCGATGCAGGTTCCACAACGACAAAAGCGGCCCTCGTCGGAGAGGACGGCTCTTTGCTGTACTCTTTTTATTCCAACAACAACGGCAGTCCGTTAAAGACCGCCATCGGTGCGATCCAGGATATCTATAAAAAGCTGCCCGCCGGTGCCAAAATCGTTCGTTCCTGTTCTACCGGCTACGGTGAAGCCCTGATGAAAGCCGCATTCTTGCTGGATGACGGTGAGGTTGAGACGGTTGCGCATTATTACGCTGCTGCTTTCTTTGATCCGAAGGTAGACTGTATCCTCGATATCGGCGGTCAGGATATGAAATGTATCAAGATCAAAAATCAGACCGTAGACAGCGTACAGTTAAACGAGGCATGTTCCTCCGGCTGCGGCTCCTTTATCGAGACGTTTGCAAAATCCTTAAACTACAGCGTTCAGGACTTCGCCAAGGCTGCGCTGTTTGCAGAACACCCCATCGATCTTGGTACGCGCTGTACCGTATTTATGAACTCCAAGGTAAAACAGGCGCAGAAGGAAGGCGCTTCCGTTTCCGATATTTCCGCCGGACTGGCTTATTCCGTTATCAAAAACGCGTTATTTAAAGTCATCAAGGTGTCCGATGCTTCCGAGCTGGGCAGTCAGATCGTCGTTCAGGGCGGTACCTTCTATAACGATGCCGTACTGCGCAGCTTCGAAAAGATCGCAGGCTGTGAGGCGATCCGTCCCGACATCGCCGGCATCATGGGCGCATTCGGCGCAGCTTTAATAGCTCGCGAGCATTACACGGACGGCTATCAGACCTCCATGCTTTCGATTGACGCGATCAATTCCCTGGAATTCGATACCAGCATGGCAAAATGTAAAGGCTGCACCAACAACTGTCGTCTGACAATCAACCGTTTCTCCGGCGGCCGTCAGTATATCTCCGGCAACCGCTGCGAGCGTGGCCTTGGCAAGCAGAAAAACCCGAACCAGGTACCGAACTTATTCGACTACAAATTAAAACGGCTGTTTTCCTACGAACCTCTGACCGCTGACCAGGCGCCCAGAGGACCAGTCGGCATCCCGCGCGTTTTAAATATGTATGAAAACTATCCGTTCTGGTTTACATTTTTTACAAAACTGGGCTATCAGGTCATCCTGTCCCCCGCTTCCAACCACAACATTTATTCACTGGGCATCGAATCCATTCCCAGCGAATCCGAATGTTACCCGGCAAAGCTTGCCCACGGTCATGTGACCTGGTTGATCAAACAGGGCGTTCCTTTTATCTTCTACCCGGCGCTGTTCTATGAAAGAAATGAGACCCCGGATGCCAACAACCACTACAACTGCCCGATCGTTACATCCTATTCGGAAAATATCAAGAACAATGTGGAGGAAATTGGCCGCGGGGAAGTGAAATTTAGAAATCCCTTCATGGCGTTTTCTTCCCTTGAAGTCGCTACCGAGGCGCTGATCAAGGAGTTTTCTGACATTCCTGCAGCAGAGGTCACTGCCGCAGCCCGCGCAGGCTGGGATGAAATGACAGCTGCCCGGGACGATATGCGCAAAAAAGGCGAAGAGGTCCTGGCGTGGATGGAGGCAAACCACAAACGCGGCATCGTGCTGGCAGGCCGTCCTTACCATGTCGATCCTGAAATCAACCACGGTATCCCGGAACTGATTACTTCCTACGGGCTGGCTGTCCTGACGGAGGATTCCGTTTCTCACCTCGGTCACCCGGACCGTCCGCTGATCGTTTCCGACCAGTGGATGTATCACTCCCGCCTGTATGCGGCGGCAGCCTATGTCCGGACAAGGGACGATCTGGATCTGATCCAGCTCAACTCCTTTGGCTGCGGTCTGGACGCTGTCACCACCGATCAGGTCAATGACATTCTCTCCGGCTCCGGCAAGATTTATACCTGTTTAAAGATCGACGAAGTCAACAACCTCGGTGCGGCAAGAATCCGTGTCCGCTCCCTGCTTTCTGCAATCCGTGTCCGCGAAAAGAAGCATCAGGAACGCAAGATCATGCCGACCAACTTAAACCGCGTCATCTTTACAGAAGAAATGCGCAAAGACTACACGATCCTCTGTCCGCAGATGTCCCCGATCCATTTCGATCTGCTGGAACCCGCTTTCCGGTCCTGCGGCTATAATTTCGAAGTACTAGATAATGATAATCGTCATTCCGTTGACATCGGCTTAAAATACGTCAACAACGACGCCTGCTATCCGTCCCTGTGTGTTGTCGGCCAGATCATGGATGCCCTTCTTTCCGGTAAATATGACCTGCACAAGGTTGCGGTTGTTATCACCCAAACCGGCGGCGGCTGCCGTGCAACCAACTACATCGGTTTCATCCGCCGTGCATTGGAAAAAGCCGGTATGGAATACATTCCGGTCGTTTCCATCAACATGGGCGGCATTGAGACAAACCCCGGATTTAAACTGGATGCAAACCTTCTGACCCGTGCAGCCTTCGGTGCAATCTTCGGCGATATTTTCATGCGCTGTGTTTATCATATGCGCCCCTACGAAAAAGAGCCCGGCTCCGTCAACGCGGTTCATCAGAAGTGGATAAAAAAGTGCCAGAATTTCCTGTCCACGAAAAAGCTTCCGAACTACTTTACCTTCCGCAAGATGTGCCGTGAAATAGTTGAAGACTTTGACCGTATCCCGATCACAGATGAGAAAAAGCCCCGTGTCGGCATTGTCGGCGAGATCCTGGTTAAATTTGCCCCGGCAGCAAACAACCATCTGGTAGAACTGCTGGAATCGGAAGGCGCTGAAGCCGTTGTACCTGATCTGCTGGACTTCATGCTGTACTGCTTCTACAACCAGATTTACAAGGCAGAGCATCTCGGCACGAAAAAATCGACCGCCAAAATCGCTAAGATGGGGATCTGGGCAGTCGAAAAAATCCGCGGTGCGGCAACCGATGCGCTCAAAAAGAGTAAAAACTTCACGCCGCCATCTTCTATTTATGATCTGGTGTCCTACGCAGAGCCCATCGTATCCATCGGCAACCAGACCGGTGAAGGATGGTTTTTAACCGGCGAAATGGTCGAGCTGATCCACGAGGGTGTCAATAATATCGTTTGCACCCAGCCCTTTGGCTGTCTGCCCAACCACGTTGTCGGCAAGGGTGTCATCAAAGAGCTTCGCCACCGCTACCCGCAGTCCAACGTCGTTGCCATCGACTATGACCCCGGTGCCAGCGAAGTAAACCAGTTGAACCGTATCAAACTGATGCTCTCTACCGCGCAGAAAAACCTAAAAAAAGAACAGAACCTACGATCATAAAATACCGGGCTTCTAATGTTTTGAACGCATTGGAAGCCCGGTATTTTTATCCTTTCCGCATCTGCCTCCGATAAGCGCTCGGTGTCAGATTCATATGACGTTTGAAGAATTTACAGAAATAAAACTGATCGGAAAAATGCAGAATCTCCGCGATCTCTGCGATGCTGTAATCCTCGGACAGGAGCATTCTGCAGGCCTGCCCTGCGACAAGCCGTTCCAGATATTCACCCGGAGAAATCCCGGTTTCTGCACGGAACCGGCGTGTGAGTGTGCTTTCCGAAACATGGAGCTGTTGTGCCAGCGTCCGCACATGTGTCGCTACACTGACCGGATTCTGCGCGAGCTCAAACATCTGTCCGATTAAGGGGGAGTGCTCTTTTAACTCCTCCCCATCCAACTTTGCCTGCTCCAAAAATCCCGCAAGGGTTTCCCAGAGCATTCCCTGCAGCCGGATCGCATCCGTCATGGTTTCACTCTGATACAGTCCCTTGACCCTCGCAATTTCCCCTGTCTGTTCTTTTCGCTCATACAGCTGCCGGACCCCATACAATAAATCTGTTCCATCGCTGCAAAGTACATTCAGATGAAAAAAAAGCTGTTCCATTGAGGACTCACAGAAATATCCAAAGGTCATGCCTGCCGGAACCAGCCAGACGCTCCCTTTTTTCAGGACAATTCTCTGACCGTTTACGGTCAGGATGCCCTCCCCGTCAACGATGTAATAAATGCGGGAAAACGGAGAACATACCTTCGGTTCCTTCCAGTCCTGCCCGACAATGGCATGTCCTGCATATATAATATTCAGCTCCAGATTTTTCCATATCCGGATCGCATTTTGATTCTGTGTGATCTGCAAGTTTTTCAGTCCTTCTCTATCTTTTTATCTTCTGTCCGAGCTGCGTGGATATTCCATATTTTTACATCCTTTTGCCATGTTCCTATTGCCCGGTATTTCTTACAATAATGCCATAAGGATTCGTACTTTACAACACTTTTTGAAACGGAGGATTCTGCCATGAGCAGCTACAAAACACTTCCTACCCCCGGTGATACCGCATGGTTTACCCATGATCGCTTCGGCATGTTCATTCATTTCGGCTTATACGCCATGCCCGCACGCCACGAATGGGTCAAAAATTACGAAGAAATCCCGGAAGATCACTACGATCTCTATTTTAAACACTTTAATCCGGATCTGTACGACCCGAAGGAATGGGCAAGACAGGCAAAAGCGGCAGGCATGAAATATGTTGTCATGACAACAAAACATCACGAGGGCTTCTGCCTTTTTGACAGCAAATATACCGATTACAAGTCCACCAACACCCTCTGCGGCAAAGACCTGATCCGCGAATATGTGGATGCGTTCCGTGCAGAAGGCCTCCATATCGGTTTTTATTACTCCCTGATCGACTGGCATCATCCGGAATTCCCGATTGACCCCTTACATCCCCGCAGAGATGATCCGGACGCTTACGAGCAGAGCAAAGGCCGCGACATAAAAAAATATGCGCAGTACATGCGGGATCAGGTGACCGAGCTTTTAACCAACTACGGTAAGATTGACATCCTTTGGTTTGACTTCTCTTATTCCCAGAACAACGGAACCGGCGATAAAGCATGGCAGAAAGGCAAAGGTAAGGACGACTGGGAGGCAGAAAAGCTGATCGCAACTGCACGCGCCCTGCAGCCCCATATCATCATCGACAACCGCACAGAAATTGATCAGGATCTCTGGACACCCGAACAGTACGAGCCCGACCAGTGGGTACGCGACAAAAAAACCGGCGAGCTCGTTACCTGGGAAGCCTGCCACACCTTTTCCGGCTCCTGGGGATATTTCAGAGACGAACAGACCTGGAAATCTCCCGAAATGCTCATTCGCCTGCTCGTCAACACCGTTTCCCGCGGCGGCAACCTGCTGATGAACGTCGGCCCCACCTCCAGAGGCTATCTGGATTACCGCGCGGAAGAAGCCCTGAAGGTATTCGCTGACTGGATGAAATACAACAGCCGCTCGATTTATGGCTGCACGATGGCAGAACCAGAATTCAAAGAACCCAGAGATTGCCGCCTGACCCAGAGTGAAGACGGCAAACGTCTCTATCTGCATCTGTTCGCTTATCCGTTCGGCTATCTGCGCGTTCCCGGTCTTTGCGGCAAGGTGGAATACGCACAGTTTTTGCATGACGGCAGCGAAGTCCGCTTCACCGACGGCACGGACTGCTTCTTCTTAACAGACGACCCGGAGGCTGCAAAGGATCTGGTCTTCTATGTTCCCAACGTAAAGCCCCATACCCTCGTCCCGGTCATTGAGATTTTCTTAAAAGACTGAGTTGGTTTTTTTTCAAATCTGTAGTACAATAAACAGGCTGATAGATCTTTTTCTGTCAGCCTATTTTCAATTCCTGACAACAGTTTTTTTATCCGCTGACGCTTTTTCAAGTCGTCTGCAGAACGGAGTGTATCATGAAAAACTTCAAAGCCCGTCTTGCGGGAATCCTGGCATGTCTGCTTCTTTTTATCGTTCCACTGCAGGCAGATGCCGGATGGAACGCTTCCCCGCTTCCTGCCGCCTCTATCAACACAGTGTTCGGGGATTCCACCTACTTGAATCCGGAATGGATGACGAAAAAGGTGACCATCACCTGGAACGGAAACACCTGGATGACCGGAATGGATGCATTCAAGGATATGCCTGTCCGCCTGACCAACAATAACGGTGCGATCGACTGCACCTTTTTAAACACAGCGGTTTTCCAGTCCTTCTTTTCCGCAATCAACGCGTCTATCGCCTCCATGACGACGACAGCGGCAGTTCCGGTATTCGATAACGGCGCCGGAAGCTATATTCGCATAAGCGGCACTCAGCACACAGAAGCAGTCTCCTCGATGCCCGACTGGCTCGCCCAGATGCTCCATAGCCTGATTCTGACCGGACAGTGCACCGATATCACGCTGGAATTAAACGATTCCCTGATGACACAGGTACTGGACAGTGGAACGGTTTCCACCAGCTCAGACTTTGTTCTGGCGGGCACCTGCACGACCAGCTTCCAAACGAGCGGAGCAAACCGCAGCAATAACATCGTTGTGGGTGCGTCCCGGTTAAATAATCTGATTGTCCTGCCCGGCCAGACCGTTTCTGTCAGCGACACGATTCTGCCCAGGACCCGTGCAAACGGCTATAAAGAAGCCGGTGTCTATGTAAATGGTGCCCATACAACCGGTCTTGGCGGCGGTGTCTGCCAGATCTCCTCTACCGTTTACAATGCGGTAAAAAATGCCGGTCTTACCGTCGTACAGCGCAATCCGCACAGCATGCCGGTAAGCTATCTTCCCAAGGGCCTTGACGCCGCAATCGCTGCAGGCTCCAAGGATCTCAAATTCCGCAACGACTACACGACACCGGTTGTCCTGTATACCGATACCTCCAACAAGCACCTGACCGTCAACGTCCTTGTCTGGAACCAGGAGCTTGCCGGACGCAGCTTTAAGCTGTGGACAAAGCAGACCGGAGCACTAAGCGCCGACACTTACTTTACGACCTATCAGGACGGCAAAGAAGTCAGCACGCAGTTTGTCGGTACCTCCCGCTATAATCCCTACCGCGAAGCGGTAAGCAACGACTAAGCAGCTGATACAAACGGCCGGGCGTTTCCAAAAAGCGTCCGGCTGTTTATATCGCAGCGACCGTACTGACGCCAGCACGCCTAGATAATGATACACACCATTCCGCCCGTCGAATCGTTGACGATCTTTTGCATCGTATCCTGCAGCTTTTCCTGGCTTTCTTCCCCGATCATAGAAATCTTTGTACGAATACCATCGTTGACCAGCTGCTCCACAGTTTTTCCGAAAATATTCGTTTCCCAGATGCCGTCCTGTTTTCCCGTCTCATCGATATAACCGATCAGGTCTTTCGCCTGCTGCTCTGTCCCGACGATCGGGGCGATTTCCGTCACAACCGTTGCGCGGATAAAGTGTAAAGACGGACTTTCTGCACGGATTTTCACTCCGAACTTGTTTCCATGCCGGATGACCTCCGGCTGCTCCAGATGGATTTCCTCCCGGCACGGCAGCACCACTCCATATCCCTTTGTATGCACCGCCTCCATCGCAGACGCAACGCGGTCGTATTCCTGTTTTCTGCTGGAAAGCACGCGCAGTGTGTGCAGAAGCTCCTGCGCATTCTCAATTTTTTCCCCCGCATATTCACTGAGCATTTCATAATAATAGCGTTCTTCGATGTCTAAAAGCACCCGCACGCAGCCGTCCGCGAGATCAATCCGTTCCGTCATACATCTGCGGACATACTCCGAGGAAAGGACGATCGGATGCTCCGCCACGTCGCGGATCGTGCGAATTTTCCCGGTCAGCTCCCGAATTTTTTCGATCAGCCCGGTCTTTAACGGATGGGAAAGCGGAAGCATTTCGACCCATTTCGGCATGTAAAACTCCACGCGGCTGACCGGAAATTCATAGAGAATCTGCTCCATGATCTGCCGGATATCCTCTTCCGAAAGCTGCGCACAGTTGACCGGCATCGCAGCAACGCTATGCTGTTTTTCAATCCGCTCTGCCGCCTCCCGTGCGGTACGGCTTGACGGATGCGAGGAATTGACGAGCACCAGAAACGGCTTATGCAGCTTTTTTAATTCCGAAATCGCCTGATTTTCCGCATCCAGATAGGTTTCCTGCGGCAGATCAGAAAAGCTTCCGTCCGTCGTCACAACGACGCCGATCGTCGAATGGTCGGTGATAACTTTTCTTGTGCCCAGCTCTGCAGCCTGCGTAAAGGGAATCTCGTGATCGTACCACGGCGTTTTAACCAGCCGCTCTGCACCGTCCTCCAGATGACCTGCAGCGCCCTCGACCATAAAGCCTACGCAGTCCACCAGACGAACGCGGATCGTAACCTCTCCCGCAAGCTTTAACTCTACCGCCTCCTGCGGGATAAATTTCGGCTCCGTCGTCGTGATCGTCCGTCCGCCCGCGCTCTGGGGCAGCTCATCCTGTGCCCGCGTTTTCTGTGCTGCATCTTCCATATAAGGAAGCACTGCAACGTCCATAAACCGTTTAATAAAAGTCGATTTCCCGGTACGCACCGGTCCTACCACTCCTATGTAAATCTCCCCGCCTGTCCGCTTTTGCATATCGCGGTATAGATTTTGTGTATCCAAATGATCCGACTGCAGATTTTCCATATAAAAAATCCCCTTCCGTCTGTGCTGTTACATGATATGCACCGGAAGGGGATTTCATTCATTTCCTTTTTTAATTATCGGAACGCCAAAACAGTCGGTTTTATGCCATTACGATCTTCTTAAAGCTCTTTTTGCCGCGCTTTAAGGTGATGCCTTCGCCCTGCAGATCTTCTCCCGCGTACTGGGTCTTTACGTCTGTTACCTTTTCGCCGTTTACAGATACGCCGCCCTGTTCTACGCTGCGGCGTGCTTCGGAACGGGATGCGGACAGACCGGATTTTACCAGCAGTCCTAAAATATCGATGCTGCCGTCCTGTAAATCTGCCTCCGTCAGTGTTGTGGTCGGGATATCTGCGTCTGCGCCGCCTGCAAACAGTGCCTTTGCACCGGCTTCTGCCTTGTCAGCCTCTTCCTTACCGTGTACCAGCTCGGTCAGCTCGTGGGCCAGGATTTCCTTTGCAGTGTTTAACTGGCTGCCTTCCCAATGCTCCATCTCCAGGATCTGCTCGATCGGCAGGAAGGTCAGCATCTTTAAGCACTTCATAACATCTGCATCGGAAACGTTTCTCCAGTACTGGTAGAACTCGAACGGGGAGGTTTTATTGGGATCCAGCCATACTGCACCCTTCTGGGTCTTGCCCATCTTCTTGCCCTCGGAGTTTAACAGCAGGGTAATGGTCATCGCATATGCGTCTTTTCCGAGCTTTCTGCGGATCAGCTCCGTGCCGCCCAGCATATTCGACCACTGGTCGTCGCCGCCGAACTGCATATTACAGCCATATTTCTGGTACAGCATGTAGAAGTCGTAGCTCTGCATGATCATGTAGTTGAATTCCAGGAAGCTCAGTCCCTTTGCCATACGCTGTTTATAGCACTCTGCACGCAGCATGTTGTTAACGGAAAAGCATGCGCCGACCTCTCTGAGCAGCTCTACATAATTCAGCTTCAGAAGCCAATCCGCATTATTGACCATCAGTGCTTTTCCATCGGAAAAATCGATAAAACGGCTCATCTGCTGCTTGAAGCAATCACAGTTATGCTGGATCGTTTCCGGGGTCAGCATCTGGCGCAGATCACTTCTGCCGGACGGATCACCGACCATGCCGGTACCGCCGCCGATTAAGGCGATCGGCTTGTTACCTGCCATCTGCATCCGCTTCATCAGGCACAGCGCCATGAAATGACCGACATGCAGGCTGTCTGCAGTAGGGTCAAAGCCGATATAAAAGGTCGCCTTACCGTTGTTGATTAACTCCTTGATTTCTTCTTCGTCTGTCAGCTGCGCCAGAAGTCCTCTGGCTTTGAGTTCGTCAAATACTGTCATTTTCGTGTTCCTCCTGCTTTATAATACGATTGAAACAAGAATCCTGCTTCGCAGGATTCTTAAGCCTGCGGCGGATCGCGTAAGCGACATATTTCCATTCCGCCGCAGTGCAATCCTCGCAGAGCGTTTTTATCGTATAGAAGCGAAGCTTCTTATACGATAAAAAAGGCCCTCATCCTGTAAAAGGACGAGGGCCAACGCTTCGTGTTACCACCTTTTTTCACAGACAGCTCACACTGCCTGCCTCATGAAGTACGGCTCCGAATATGCTTCTGATACAGATTCAAAGCGATACCCCTGCCTGATAACGGCTGCATGCGCCGCTGCAGCCTACTCCGTAACAACCGTTTTGGTGCAGAACTCCGGGATGTATTCGGACTGTCATTCCCTGCGCCTCTCATCAGCCGGCTGCTTTCTGTAGGTTCCGTCTCAGTCTTACTCTTTCCCATCTCAGTCTTTTTTGTTATAACAACAGAGGATTTTTCTGTCGTTTGCTTCATTGGTTCGGATTGTAGCACAGTTTCTTTCCGGCTGTCAAGCCCCTGTTCCGAAATTTCTGGAATCACCCCTCCGACGTTCCATCCACCAGCGTATCGAAGACGAAGCTGTGTCCGTAATCCTCTGAGCGGTACCGCGCCAGATGTAGGCTGTCGCCGCCGTCATAATCTCCGTCCGCGCCCTGTCCGCACAGCACATAGATCACGCCGTCTTTTTCATAAGGCATCTTGGGATAATCATAGGGCGCGACGATATTTCCAATACTGTCCGTATAGGTTTTGTGGGCAAATTCTACCTGTTCGTAATGCTTTCCGCCGTCTTCCGTCACATATAACACCGCGGCATCCCCACCGTTGTGGGAAAGCGTCGCAAAGCCAAACATTTCATCGAGAAATGTAAATTCTACGCTGCCCCCCATCTGTCCGCCGAAGGGATCGCTGCTGACTACCTGCCAATGCGCCCCGCCGTCCGTGCTTTTAATCAGACCATAAAACCGACTGCCCAGCGCCGCATCCTCGACGATCATCTGATATCGGATCTTCGTGCCCTCTACGGAAGCCTCTGCCTCGCTCTCGCTGTGCAGCCAACCGGCATCCGCACCTTCGTCCCAGCTCTCTTCGTCGTTACTCTGGCTGCCTGTTCCGGCATCCGTATCCTCTGCATCCACACCAAATGCCGCATCAAAGGAGCTGTCCGGATTTTCTGCCCAGGTCGCCTGTCCAATCTCCTCTACTCCTCCGGCGTCAGACCAGTCTCTGTCGCCGTCTACATCTTCCTGTCTGGAAAGAATAATCGGTTCTTCCTCCAAATCAGCCTTGCAAATCGTCATACTTCCGCTGCCGATCAATCCGCTGTCTCCCCAGACGCAGTCTTTATTCAGCACGACAAAGTAATCCGCCTGCGTTCCGTCTTTCAGAATCATTCCGATCGTACCATAGCGTTCACATTCCGGCTCTCCGTACCAGGAGGTCACCGTTTTCCCGGAAAGTCTGACCCAGGCATCCTTTACCGCATCCTGACCGCCGACGCTGAGGGTCCATGTCTGTCCATCTGCGTCCGTTCCTTCCCAAATACCGTGCATCGTGCTGAGGGGATCCACATAGGCGATATCGTCCATGCTGCGGCTGCCATAGGTCGCAAGATACGCCGCCGGGTTGCCGTCCGCATCGGTTCCGTACAGCGCGCAGGCATCCTCTTCCAGCCAGCGGCTGTTTACCTTGCTGTCTGCTGTAAAAGGCAGAAGCTCTTTTTGATACCGGAAAAGCCCTTTATATGGGCGGTTTAACATCAACTGTCCGGTTTCTTCGTCTTTTTCCAGGATCACCTGATAATTTCCGGCAGGGGAGCGCAGCACCTGAAGCTGTCCGGCCTCAGACAGTCCGCTGCAGACAACGACTCCGATGCCTGCAACGATAACGCACCCTATCGCCGTTATTTTCTTTTTGCCCGACGCCGGAAGCTGACAGAGCACCGCAAGCACCGTAAAAACCACTGCCCCGGTCAATACTGCCGTCTGCATCCAAGGATACATCCACTGATAGCCTCTCGGCAGGATGATTTTTTCATATCCATATTCTACGATGAGGCAGGCAATGGCTGCCAGAGCAGCACACACGGTTCCTGCCAGCCAAAACCCGCGGTTTTTATTCTGTTTCATAAATAAAATCCTTTCGTTTGCCATAGGCGGAAACCCACTACCTTTAGGTGGTGGGAGGAGCCTT
>OLOO01001867.1_pt1 | contig 12696 bp, 10 predicted proteins | sample 1672621 | NCBI WGS metagenome assembly OLOO01 (sample SAMEA3136706, study PRJEB25190) | human gut metagenome | biome: human gut; feature: human-associated habitat; material: faeces | place: Austria | collected 2013 | reverse complement strand
GGTGTCGATACCGGCTGTTTTCCATGTTATTTTAAATCCCTGGCTTTCCAGATAATCTGCCAGGCATTTGGAAGAAAGTGTCTCCTGATATGCAAGTTCCGGGTGATGGAAAATGTAATCAGCGGTATTCACCAGTTCTTCCTGATGATCGTCGAGCCAGCGGGCAATGATATTGTCAGGTGTATGTTCAGTTGTTAGTGCATTCAAAATATAGATACCTCCTCATAGAATCGGGTGTTTATCTATCATTTTAGCACAGGAAAACAGGATGTAAATAGATTTCATAGTTTTCTTATATGAAAAGTAAAAACTATTCAACCGGATAAAGCCCGTCCAATACATCCAGATATTCCTGCCCAAATGTATCTACATAATCAGTAAGTGCAAGTTTCACTGCCGCTTCTCCTTTTTCACCAAGATTATGGATCAGGGCCTGGCTGACAGTATATTTCAAATGTGCCGTATGGAAATTAAAATCTTTCATACAGGAAGTTCCAAGCTCGGCCTTTTTCTCTGCCAGTTCTTTTACCTCTTCCTGTGAGAGCGGATGTCCCCAGTCGAATTCGCAACGATCACCGCCCCAGCTCATAGATGTGGCAGTCGGGGTACAGACGAAGTCGGAACGGAATCCCTGGTAAACGGCATTGTCTACATTGACGCAATAATATTTCCCGTATTCGGTAATATTATGCTTTTTCCATGCTTCACACCAGGCACATTTGGCAATGTAAGTCTGAAGTGTCGGTTCGGTGCGAAGCGTTCCGAAGTCCATTTGTCCGGCGTAATCTGGTTTCCATTCACCGTATGCCTGATTGGTCATGGTAGTCAGTTCATCACCGTGTGCGAGAGCATTTGCCGCCATGCGGGCACCCCGTTCATTTCCATAGGTAGTCATTCCGGCAAGGATTGCGTCTTTTCCGGCTTCACCGCATAATTCAATTGCATGTTTGGCGAGAAATGCGAACATCATGGCGTGATGTTCGATTTTGCAGCTGACAGGACAGACTTTATTTTCATTTTCACTCATATTAAAAACTCCTTTCGACATTTGTAAGTGATAATCTATTTATTACAATACTACATTGTAGTGAAAAAGTCTCGAGAAAAGGCTTGATAAAAAGGAAAAAAGCGGTATGATAATAAAAAAGAAAAAGCAATTACTTAAAAGTGAGAATAAAGTTGAAAATTAAAGAGGAAAAAAGTATGAGCAGGAAAAAGTTAAAAAATAGAAGACGAAAAGATCGTGCACAGAGAAAGATTCTGATTGCAGCAGTCTGCATAGCAGCAGTGATCATAGGTGTGGGAATCGGCGGGCATGTTATAAAAAAGAATGCCGGTAAAACGATGACAACGGCCGAGACGGAAAGTAAAAAGGCAGTATCAAAGAAAAAAGCAACTGCAAAAAAACTTACGATCAATGAGAATGAAACTGATGCATCCAATAAAGAAAATCAAGGCCAAAAAGATCAGGCAGATGACAGAAGTGAATTTGCAGTTCAACCAGGAAGAAAAGTGGGTACAACAGAACAATCGGATGAAAAAGTTGTCTATCTGACGTTGGATGACGGACCGTCTAAGAATACGCAGGCGGTGCTGGACATTTTGGATAAATACAATGCGAAAGCAACGTTTTTTGTTACAGGAGCCATGCCGGAATATAAAGATATGATCAAAAAGGCTTATGATAAGGGACATACGATCGGAATGCATACATATTCTCATGATTACGCAAAGGTGTATGCATCTGTTGATGCATATTTTCAGGATCTTGACCAGATTGGACAGCTTGTAAAAGAAGAGATCGGCTATGTTCCGTGTTTTATCAGATTTCCGGGAGGATCTTCGAATACCATATCTGCAAGTTACACGAAGGGAATTATGACAACGCTTACGCAGGAGGTTCAGGCAAGAGGATATCAATATTATGACTGGAATGGAAGTTCGGGAGACGGGGCCGTGAGAACAACGGAACAGCTTGTGGATCAGGCAACCAGTTTCCATGACAATAATATCATCCTGCTGTCACATGATTCCGAGACCAAAGATACAACTGTGGAAGCGCTGCCGAAAATTATTGAATATTATCAGTCACAGGGATATGTGTTCAAAGCATTGGATCTTAACAGTTATGTTGCACATCATGGTGTGAATAATTAATTATATATGTAGGGAAATGTGTTGATGGTTGTTGTACTTATGCTGAATAGAATAACGGAAGATCTGGCGGAAAACATGTAAATACAAAGAAGAAAAATGATGTTATCAACCAGAGTGAGACTACAAAGCCAGGTTCTGTCTCGTGAGGAGAACGGATCTTGCCGGAAATATATTCAGACATTCCAAATGAAAATATTACACTGGAATAAAAAAGCAGGATGTCTAAGATCAGGAAATTCCGGCCGAGAATCCCGGAATATGTGTAAAAAACAGAAACAGTAAAAAACATTCCGAGAAGCACACCCAGATACCGACAGTAAAAGAACGGTAAAACAACCGGATGCAGAGACAGATATTCCCATATGCTTACGAATAAAAAAGGAAAATATAAAAGTTTCAAATGTTCCCACACGGATTCATTAACCGGGCAGAAAAGTGCAATGATTGGAGACTGCCCGGATAAAAAATACAGGAAATGATTCAGTGTTCCGAGGACGGCAGTGGTCAGGATGAAACGGAATGCTGTGTTGCGGATACAGGATGAAATCTTACGGCAGACATCCTGTAAAATAGTTTTTAAGTTAGTTGTTATATAATGGATTATATGGTTCATAAATTCAACCCCCATATCAATATATGAGAGCTGTGAAAAAAATATGAAAAAAATAAAAAAAGTACTTGCATTTTTAAAAACCTTATTATATAATTAATCTTGTCGTTACGGAAAGCGTGACACAGAAAATTAAAAATGCGCGATTAGCTCAGTTGGTAGAGCACCTGACTCTTAATCAGGGTGTCCAGGGTTCGAACCCCTGATCGCGCACTATCAAATCACTGTTTTTAGAGGCTTAGAGCTCTGGGGACGGTGATTTTTTTGTGCCTGAAAATAGGGACTTTATGGGGGATAAAATGGAAAGCACTAGGGAAAGCAAAGGTGGAAAGGAAAGAATTATGCAAATTATTTCCGGAGAGGATTTTACAAAATACCGGATAAAGCTTGTGACGGGAACATGTTCGTGTTAGTATAATCATAATTTACGATAGAAGAAAAGAGTGAGAAGATGAGCAGTCATACACTGGAAGGAAAGAAAAAGACACAGAATGGTGTGAAGCGGCTGGCGTTCACAGTGCTTTCGATATTACTGGAAGTAGTGTTCCTGATTGGGATATTTAAGGGACTGAATGAATACGCGGTATTCATAGACAATCTGACCAGAATATTTGCCGTCATACTGGTTCTGAAAATATATGGAAGAAATGAGACTTCCTCGATGAAGACACCGTGGATCATCCTGATCCTGACATTTCCGATCCTTGGAGTAGCACTTTATTTTATGATCGGTATGAACGGTGGAACCCGGAAGATGCGGATGCGTTACAAAAGGATTGATGAGAAGCTTCTGCCGCTTTTGCCGGAGAATAAAGAAGTGTTGGAACGTCTGAATGTGTCAGATCCGAAGGCGGGAAATGTTTCTAATTATATAGAAAGAAATGCGTGTTATCCGGTGTATCAGAATACGGATGTGACTTATTTTGACGAAGCGGTCAAAGGACTGGAGGCGCAGCTTACGGATCTTGCAAAGGCGGAGCAATTCATTTTCATGGAGTATCATGCAATTGAGGATGAATATGCATGGAGCAGGATACAGACGGTGCTGGAAGAACGGGTGAAAGCAGGAGTAGAGGTACGGGTGTTCTATGATGACATGGGCTCGATCGGATTCGTCAATCTGAGCTTTGCGAGAAAACTGGAAGCGAAAGGAATTGCCTGCCGGGTATTCAATCCGCTGCTTCCGGGACTTAATATGTTCCTGAATAACCGTGACCACAGAAAGATTACGGTGATTGACGGAAAGGTTGGGTACACAGGCGGTTATAACCTGGCAAATGAGTATTTTAACTATACACATCCATACGGGGAATGGAAGGATACGGGAATCCGGCTGGAAGGAGATGCGGTGGCTTCGCTTACGGCAGCATTTTTGGAAATGTGGGAAGCATCCGGGAAGACTCCGGCCGATGTGGATGTTCTGGATATAGAGGCACAGAAAAAATATCTGGTACAGCATCCGTATCAGGCAAAGCAGACGGGATATATCCAGCCGTATGCGGACTGCCCATTAGACGGAATCCAGGTTGGAGAGGATGTCTATATCAGTATCGTCAACAAAGCGGACAGATACTGCTGGTTTATGACTCCTTATTTGATCATCACGGATGAGATGACACATGCACTTTCGCTGGCGGCCAGGCGTGGCGTGGATGTGCGGATCATCACGCCGGGAATCCCGGATAAGAAGCTGATCTACAGTATCACCAGATCGTTCTATCACAATCTGGTACAGGATGGTGTAAGGATCTATGAGTGGACACCGGGGTTCTGTCATGCGAAGATGAGCGTGGCAGATGATTGCATGGCGACTTGCGGTACGATCAATCTGGATTACCGGAGCCTTTATCATCATTTTGAAAATGGGTGTTTTATGGCAGATTGTGATGCGGTGCTGGATATCCGGCGGGATATGGAGCAGACATTGGAACAGTGCAGGGAAGTGACGGAGAAGTATAAGTCCGGCCGGAGCGCGACTCTGCGGCTGGGACAGTTGTTCCTACGATTGTTTGCGGAGCTATTGTAGGAAAGAAGAAGGTAAAGGGACTGGGAATGCAGGTTTGCATTTCTGGTTCTTTTTATTCTTGCATATTGACATATATCGAGATGCGATATATAATGAAACCAAGAAGAAAGAAAATTTTTTTACACTCAACTATCGAAAGCCGATATATAATGAAAGCAAATATAAGAAAGGAGCAATCACTATGAAAGTAAACAAAAATATGGTCTCAGGAAATACCGCAATGTTAATTCTCAAATTGATCTCAGAAAAGGATATGTACGGATATGAAATGATCGATACACTCTCAAAGAGATCGGACAATGTATTCGAATTAAAGGTAGGAACATTGTATCCGCTGCTTCACAGCATGGTACAGTCCGGATATTTGGAAAGTTATAACCAGGAGGCGAACGGGAAACTCAGAAAGTATTACCGGATCACACCTAACGGGAAGAAATATCTGGAGAAAATGATCGAAGAATGGAATGCTTATGCCAATGCAGTTACGAGCATGATCCAGTATTCCGTATAACACAGGTAAGGCAGTGAAGGTGGTAGAAAAGGAGGGTGTTAGATATGAAGGAAAGAGAATATCTGAAAGAACTTGGGAAGAAGATTACCGATTCGTCTGTAAGAAAAGAGATTGTAAATGAATATGAAGCGCATATAGAAGACTGCAAAGTCGCATTAATGGAATCAGGGATGACGGAAGTTGAAGCAGAGGAAGAAGCAGTCCGCCAGATGGGCGATCCGCAGGAAGCAGGTGAAGCAATGGATAAGATCTATCATAAAGTGTTTGATTCCAATATGTTTCTGTGGATGCTGGCACTGGGATGTATACCGATTGTATGTGTGTGCATTTCTTATCTTATCGCAAGAGATCCGAACGCATTTTTATGGTTGTGGAATGATGCGCTTGGCCTGAATAAAATCCCGGCAGTTATACACCGGAATATCGGAATCGGATTAGCTGTCTATGGAATCGGATTGAGCTTCTGGGAGAAATACACGGGCAAAGCTTTATTCTATGCAGTCGGAAAAGACTGGGGGCAGGGATGTTACGTTGCAAACAGCGGGCTGGTACTTTTTATCTCGGCATTATGTTTTGTTCCGAGTTTCCCGGTGAAGGGATATGCAGGAATCCTCTGCTGTGTATTGATAGCATGTCTGCTGAATATGGTACTGAGAGGATTTATGAATCTTTTGCAGAGCAGAAGAGAGACCAGACTTTTATGGGAGATTGGAACGGCAGATACCAAAATCAACTGGAAGGGAAAAGGATATCTGTGTGGACATCATATGAAAGTAAGAGTACAGGGATCTGAGAAAGGAACGGAGATCCCGGCAGGAGCACCGGTGATGGTTGTCGGAATGGAGGGATTTAAGCCGGTGGTGGCGCAGGTATAAAGAGAGAGACGTTAGATCTTGGATAGTAAGCGTATATGAAGAGAGACGTTAGATCTCGGATAATAAGCGTGTATGAAAAATGAGAGGCAAAAGTTATGAATAAGACGGAAAAGCGAATGAAGATATTCATGCTGATCATGCAGGTGATCATCCAGGCAGTGCTATTATTTCCGTGGATGAACATGGGGACATGGAAATGCAATGTGCCGGAATATCTGATAAAATTGGCTGCTTCGGGCGATGGGATGAGTTACATAAAGAAAAGTCTGAAGCCTTTGGGAGTACTGGACGGTGCAGATGAACAGATGATGGTTCAGATACTGATGCTGTTCATCTGTGAACTGGTAATGGTACTGGTAATCCAGGTGATAGGAATTGTGAATCTGATACTGGCTTTAAGCAATCACCATAAACTGCTTCTGGATATCATGTCACTGATCGCAGGATGTATGATATCATTTCTTGGGGCAGATGGGGCAGTATTTTCAGATCCGCTGTCACAGGTGTATCCATTTTTACTGGTAGTGCTTCTGGTGATCAATTTGATCGGTGCGAAGCTGATTGATTCGTGGCAGGAAGAGAAAAAGATACAGGAAGAAGTTAAAGCCAGAGAGAAAAATTACAAAGAAGAAAAGAAAAAGCATCTGGAATTTTCGGGGAAGTATCCGAAAGGATTCTATACGGCCCTGTGGAAGAATTTTAAAAGTTCAAAAAGAGATTTTATTGTTTACGTAAGTATGAACCTGCTTCCGGCGACGCTGATATTTTCCGGAGTCGGAATGGCACAGATGCTGGCACCATTTAATAAAGAAGGAAATATACTGACGGGGCATGGAATCACGGCAATTCTGCTGGAATTCCTGATCGTGAGTCTGATCGCATCGCTGATGCTGATGATCACGAATCTGTTGTCATATTTCAGAAAACGGATGAGAAATTACAGTATATTTTCGACTCTGGGAATGCGGAAGTCTACACTTTATGAAGTGCTTGGAGCAGAGATTGTGGCTGGAATTCTGGGAATGCTGATCGGGGGAGCCTGCATCGGAAGTGTAATCCTGTGTATCATCCGCAGAATCTTCATGGCAAGATCCGGAGTGGGAGCACAGCCGGCGAAGATTACAGGATTCACATATTTGATCGCAAGTCTTATCATGATCGGAATATCCGGGATTGGACTGATGATCCTGCGGGATTTCTTCCTGTACAGGGAACTAAAAAAAATGCAGCTGGGCGATGTGGAAAAGGAGAAGATGCCGGAAAAACGGATCGGTCTGTGGCTTACAATTGGCCTGGTCATTGTGGTATTTGGAATCGTGAATTTCGGAATGCGGAAGAATGCCGAAGGGTTACGGATACTTTTATTTATCTTCCTGGGCATTTATCTGGCGGAAAAGTTTGGATTTGGATTGTTCCTGAAAGTGCGGAAGCATAAAAAGAGTTATTATGCAAAGTTGATCCCATATAATTCGTTTTATTACCGTTTCAAGAGTACATTCCGTTATGTGTACGTGATCAGTCTTATACCGGTACTGATATTGTTCTTATTTGGAAAAGATATGATCTCAGCGAAGATCGCGCAAAAGCCGGAAGGACTGTTCCCGTATGATTTTGTGTGTATGGCAACGGAAGCGGATGAGACATTCTGGAAACAGCTGCAGGAAAAATATGACGTGAAATTTCAGGAGTATCCGATGGTACGCGTGACGAATGTGGATAACTCGGAAAAGTTGGATGATGCCAGAGCAGTGATCATGCCGCAGGGACAGCATATAGGCATCTCGGAGACGACGTATAAAGAACTGAATAAGGCACTTGGAAAGAAAAGTGAAAAAATGAATCTATCTGCTGACGGAAAGGAAATCTATATTATTTACCAACAGGATAAGAGTACGAAGGCACATCCACTGGATTACCTGAATTCGAGAAAAGAGCCGTACCTGCACATCGGACAGCCGATAGAATCTTATGGATTTCTTGATCGGGAAAAGATCTATCCAACACGAACCGTAAAGGTTGAAAAGACGGATATCCTGACAGGTGCATTCCGGCAGGGAAGTGAGGAGAATCTGGTTGTATTTTCGGATGAATATTTTGAAAAGGTTCAGGACGACTGGAAGAAATATAATTGGATCACCGGAGATCCGGTTGAGGAGGGTGAAGCAGAAGAAGGAGTGACGATCCATCACTGGCCGACAAAGCTTGTCCTTTTGAATGTGAAAAATGCAGATTATCAGAAGATAGAAAAAGAGCTCCAGGCTTTTCGGAAGGTACATAAAGAGGATGAAAGATTTGACAAGGATGTATTATCCTGCTATTCCAAACGTACAACGATGGAACAGATTGAAAGCGAACGCTTTATGACAACGGTAGTAGATATATTTATCATGGGAGCATTTCTGCTGGGAAGCGTTCTGGTCATTTACTTGAAATATGAATCTGAGATGACGGACAAGAAGAAGCGGAATCATTTCTTAACCTGTATTGGAATGAGCTCGAAAGAAAGAGAAAAGCTAATCCGGACAGAGACGGGAATCTTTTTCTGGATCCCTGCAGCAGTTGCGGTTGTTATGGTGCCGGTGTTAACCGGGGAGATATGGAACATGCGGGAATATACGAAGGCTGACGGTGTACATTATTTGCGATATCTGTTGATCCTTGCAGTTATATATCTTGTAGTGCAGGGCATCGGTGTAAAGGTGATTGAGCAGTATACAATAAGAAAGGTAGAAGGAAAGCATGAAAGAAATATTAAAGGTAAATAACCTGATCAAGAAATTTCCAAAAGCCGGTGGGGAGATTGATGATGCGGATGCGATTTCGGTACTGAAAGGCATTAACTTTGATGTAGAACAGGGAGAGTACGTCGGAATTATGGGAAAATCCGGCTGTGGAAAGACAACACTTCTGAAGATCCTGGGATTTATGGATCAGCAGACGGACGGAGATGTGATCTTTGACGGTGCGAATACGAATGAGCTGTGGAAAGAAGAACTTACGGATATCAGACGTAGAAAGATCGGATTTGTATTCCAGGATTTTAATCTGATGGACAGTCTTTCGGTAAAAGAAAATATCATGCTTCCGGTATTGCTGGATAAAAAGGAACAGAAAGAATGTGAAGAGAAAGCGGAAACATTGGAAAAGCAGTTTGGGATTGAACATCTTCAGGAAAAGAATCCTTATGAACTGTCTGGCGGTGAGCGGCAGAGAGTGGCAATCTGCAGGGCGCTGATCAATGATCCGAGTATCATATTTGCAGATGAGCCGACGGGAAACCTCGACTCAAAATCCGGAAAAGTTGTTGCGGAGGAATTCCGGAAAATCAATGAGGAGTTAGGGAAGACCCTTCTGATGGTAACGCATGATCCACAGATGGCAAGCCGGTGTAAGAGAGTGATATTTCTGAAAGACGGATATGTGATGAATGATGTGAGAAAAGAGGGCACGGAAGAAGAATTTTACAGAACGATCATTGGGGAGATGGAGAAGTTTTAAGATGAGATAATATATAGATGGTGATATGGGCTATGCGGCGGAAGATAATTCTGCCGCTTTTTTTACGAAAATTAATCTTGTAATCATATGAACAATATGCTATTCTGAATTCACTTTAAAGAGTGACTTCTACAAACTCTTAAGTATTTCTAGGCCAAAAGGCATCAAGTTTCGACCGTTTCACACCTAAAAATGTCTGAAACATATTTCCGACTTGAGAGAACACGAAAATTTTATAATCTATTCAGGAGGACGTGCCTATGACAAACAAACTTCAACAGTATTTCCCGATGATTCGGACAAGGGAGGAGGTGTTGAATGAGATTGAAAGTAAAAGCAGATTAAAAAATTTATTTTATGAGTGGACAGAGGAAAATCAAAATGAATTTCTGGATTTTTGTACCGGAGTGAAAGGTATAAAAATCATGTATGATTTCATGATAAAAGAAATTCTGAATCCGGAGAATACACCGGAAAGGGTAAATGAATTACTCACACTGCTGCTTGGACAAAGAGTGAGAATCGTAGATGTATTACCAAATGACGGGACAAGATTAGCGGATGAATCTACGCTTCTTATTACAGATATGGTAGTACAACTGGAAGATGGAAGTATTGCGAATCTGGAAATTCAGAAAATCGGATACTATTTTCCGGGAGAAAGAAGTGCCTGTTACTCAGCAGATCTGTTGCTTCGGCAGTATAAGAGAGTGAGAGGAATCAAAGGAAAACGATTCTCTTACAGAGATATCAAGCAGGTGTATACGATCGTGTTATTTGAAAAAAGTCCAACAGAATTCCAGAAATTTTCCAATAATTATATCCATCGTTTTATGCAAAAATCTGATACAGGAGTAAATATAAATTTATTACAAGAATATCTGTTCATACCTCTTGACATATTCAAAAAGAATCAGCAAAATGAAAATAGAAGTGTAAAAATAGAAAACCGGCTGGAAGCATGGCTTGCGTTTTTCTGCATGGATGATCCGGAGACGATTATAGATATTATAGAGAAATATCCGGATTTTAAAGAAATGTATGAACAGGCTTATGATGTCTGCCGGAATATCGAAGAGGTGATGCAGATGTTTTCGAAAGAATTGCTGGAGTTAGACAGGAATACAGTAAAGCTGATGATTGATGATATGCAGAAGGAGATAGACTGCCAGAGAGAGCAGTTGAGTCAGAAGGATGAGGAGATGTTAGAAATGAGGAAAGAAATACAACGATTACAGCAGCTATTGGATAAAAAATAGCATGAAAAATGTCAAAAGAATTGTTTTAGATACTTATAAAAATAACTAGTCAGTTGAAAGAGGTGATGTAGATGTTTTCGGAAGAATTGTTAGAATTAGATCGAAATACAGTAGAATTCATGATTGAAGATATGCGGAGGCAGATAGAAGAGAAAGATGAGCAGATAAAACAACTAGATGAGCAGTCAAGACAACTGGATGAACAGATAAGACAACGGAATAAACAAATAAAAGAAAGTGATAAGCAAATAAGACAACTGGATGAACAGATAAAAGAAAGCGATAGGCAGATAGGACAGTTGGATGAACAGATAAAAGAAAGCGATAGGCAGATAAGACAGTTAGATGAACAGATAAAAGAATCAGAACAAGAAATACAAAAAATGGAGGAAGCAAAAGAGTAATACATAGCCTGGCTGTCTCAGGAACGTGAAACAGCCAGACCGCTTACCTCAAAACACGTAATCCAGGGATATTCCATATAGTTGATGCTAATATCCCCGTCTACAACAACCCCATCAGGCAGATAATAGACATTACCGAGAGGACTGGCCACGCAGACATACCCCTGTGCGAGCATGTCCTCTTTTTCTTTATCGGTAAATCCTACCGATATCTCCAGACGCGGAGGGGCACATCAACTGGTGATTGTTTCGATGGAAAGTATGATGTTGCGGAATCCGCGTTTATTCATATAGGCAATAGCATTGTCGTTCAGGTGTACCATATGTTCAATTCCTTTCATAATTTAATAATATTACAGCAGTAATTGTAAAACAAAGTCCACAGATGGAAAGAATACCTGGTGTTTCGGCATAGAGTACCGCTCCGAATAACATGGCGGCGGCAGGTTCGCTGGAAGCGAGAATCGATGCCTTGCCGGCCTCCATATAGCGCATGGATAAAGAATATAGTGCATAAGGCAGGACGGATGATACCAGCGCATGAATAATCAGTATAAAAAAGGTGGTCCTTTGCCCTGAGACAATCATACCGCTTAAAGAGTGTATATTACTGAAAGGCAGCATTGTCATGCCGGAAAAGAGTGTGCCGTAAAAAGTAATCGTCAGGAAATGATATCCTTTTTGTGTAACTTTTTTGCTTATGATTCCATATACAGCATAGAAAAAGCTTGCAAGAATTCCGCAGAGAATTCCTGTTATGCTCCAGGAAAGTCCATTGCTTTCCAGTACTCCGCTGACCAGCACACAGCCAATGAGGGCGAGCGTTACACAGATCAGTTTGTGTCTGGTTACTGGTTCATGAAAGAAGACAGCAGCCAGGAACAGAACAAAGACCGGAGACATGGCAAGTAATACGGCAGAAAGCGCAAGAGATCCTTTCGTAACGGAAATATTATAAAAGACACTGAGGGCGGTCATGCCAATCATGACGCTTCCGATAAAAAGCCAGAAGTCACGCCGATGTACATAAAATAAATGTCGGTTATAGAATAGAATCCATATGCCAGTGATCAGAGCTGCAAGCAACATCCGAAAACTAATGATGGAAAAGTTGTCGAGCCCATCGTGTTCCAGTGTACGGACAAAGATTCCGGCAGCACCCCAGCAGATGCCGGAGATGAATGGCAGCAGCCAGGCGTATTTGGTAAGTTTCTGATTCATAAGTACCCAATCCTTTGTAAATATAATAAATTAAGTATATCACAAAAACGGACATTGTTATGAGAACATGTCCGTTTTGTGCATTTTTATGAATCACTATAATCGATCAGAATTATCTTTCAAATGAATATATTC
>OLOO01001865.1_pt1 | contig 12703 bp, 7 predicted proteins | sample 1672621 | NCBI WGS metagenome assembly OLOO01 (sample SAMEA3136706, study PRJEB25190) | human gut metagenome | biome: human gut; feature: human-associated habitat; material: faeces | place: Austria | collected 2013 | reverse complement strand
GGGCACGCCCTGCGGCAGCTCTGCCGCCCCGCCGGGAATCAGCACACACCAGACCGCCGCCAGCCCGGCCCAGGCCAGTGCCGCGATGCCTGCCGCCCGCAGGCGGCGGTTCTGCTCTGACATCTTCTCCGTCCCCTCTCCGTTTGGGGGTGCGCTGTTCCGCTGCTTCGGGCGCACAGCGCACCGCCCCGCAATGCCTGATGCCCATTGTATCATGTTCCGGCACGTTTGTGCAAGAAAACGGAGCGGAATTGCGAAAATACGAAGAAATATTGATTCAAACAATTGACATTTCCCGTCGTCTCTGGTATATTCCTATACGACTTTTTGATTGATTTGGTCGGGTTATCCGTTCTTGGCCCCGTTGGAGGTATTACTATGATCCGCATTCTTACCGATTCCGCATCCGACATCCTGCCCGCTGAAGCCGAGCAGCTGGGCGTGACCGTCATCCCCCTGAACGTCACCCTGGAGGACGGCACCGTGCTCCGGGACGGCGTGGATATGACCCCCACCGTGTATTACGGCGTGATGGCCCGCTGCCACAAGCTGCCCACCACCAGCCAGCCCAGCCCCGAGCTGTTCCAGCGCTTCTTCCTTGAGGCGGCTGCCGCCGGGGACGAAGTGGTGGGCATCTTCCTCTCCCATGAGCTGTCCGGCACCTGCCAGTGCGCCCGGCTGGCCGCAGACATGGCCAATGTGGACAATGTCCTCTTTGTGGATTCCGAGAACGTCTGCCTGGGCGAGAGCCTGCTGGTGCGGCTGGCTGTTCAGCTGCGGGATGCCGGAAAGACTGCCGGGCAGATCGCCGCCACCCTTGAGCACGCCAAGGAGCATCTGCATCTGGTGGCTGTCATCGACGACCTGAAGTATCTGCGCAAGGGCGGCCGCCTGCCCGCCGCCGTGGCCGTGGCCGGTGGGATGCTGGGCATCAAGCCCCTCATCACCATCAAGGAGGGCAAGGTCGTTATGGCGGGCAAGGCCCGGGGCCTGCCCGGCGCTTACGTTGCCCTGTTCAAGAAGATCGAGGAGCTGGGCGGCATCAGCACCTGCGCCGACGCGCTGGCCGGTTACACCCTCGCCCCCCGCGAGGTGCAGCCCATCCAGACCTACCTGCAGGAGAATCTGGGCCGGAACGAGGCCCTTGTGCGCCAGATCGGCTGTGTCATCGGCACCCACGCCGGCCCCGGCGCGTTCGGCCTGGCCTTCCTCGATGAGGGCTTCACCTTCTGATCTTACCCAATCAAAAAGAGGAACTGCTTTCCCGGCAGTTCCTCTTTTTTGTTGGTTCACAGCACCGCGTCCGAGACGATCTTGCCCAGCAGGAGCACCAGCACCACAAGCATCATGGGGCGGATGAACTTTGCGCCCTTCTTGAGGGCGAAGTGGGAGCCCAGCAGGTTGCCCACAATGCCGCTGACAGCACAGGGGATGCCAATGGAGAACACCACCAGCCCGCTGGAAAGATACGTTACCAGGCTGGCGTAGTTGCTGGCAAGGTTGAGCACCTTGGCGTTGCCGCCCGCCGTGCGCAGGTCAAAGCCCATCAGGGTGGTAAAGGCAATAATGGCAAAGGTGCCGGTGCCCGGGCCAAAGATGCCGTCGTACAGGCCGATGCCCAGCCCGATGGCAAGGGCCAGCACCGCCTTTTTGGCGTTCAGGGTGCCGTCGTCCCGGTTCTCGTCGGGCAGGTCCCGCCGCCAGAGGATGAGCACCGCCGCCACCGGCAGGATGATGAGCATCATGGTGCGCAGCACCTGATCGCTGAGCAGGAGCACGATGTGGGAGCCCAGTGCGCTGCCCACAAAGCTGCCCACAGCCGCCAGCAGGCCGACCCGGATGTTCATGGCTCCCTTCTGGAAGAACTGCGCCGTGGCAAAGGTGGTGCCGCAGGCCGCGCTGAATTTATTGGTGCCGTAGGTGTAATGCACCGGCAGGCCCGCAAACAGGTAGGCGGGCAGGCTGATCAGACCGCCGCCGCCCGCCGCCGAGTCCACAAAGCCCGCAAACCCGGTCATCAGCATCAGAAACAGCAGCATTGGCAATGATAATGTAATTTCCATTCGTTCTACTTTCCCACTCTTTCGTTTACTTCAGATACAGCTTTCCCTCGCAGGCCAGGATCTGATCCAGGATCATCCGGGACACCCGGGCACCATAGACCATGGCGGGGTGGTCGTTGTACTCGATGATGTCATGGAACTCCTTGTTCATCAGAACGATCACATACTCGCCGTAGGGGGTGTGGATGATGCCGCCGTCGTTGCGGCAGGCGTTCATGCTGCCGCTCTTGCTGGCCACCCAGATAAGCTCCGGCTCACCGGTCTCCTCGCAGTCCAGATAGAACTGGGGGAAATCGTGGGTCAGCATGGTGTTGTAGTGCTGCTGGCGGAAGATGCCCAGCATGGCGGCACTGGCTTCTTTGCTGACCAGCGTGCCCTTTGCCACCTGCGCAAACAGGGCGGCGTAGTCCCGGGGCGTGGTGGTGCCCAGCTTATCGTAGCGGTCAAAGTGGAGGGGGTTGTGCAGAACGGTGTGCCCAAAGCCCAATTCCCGGATGCAGGCATTGATGGTGTCCAGCCCCAGGTAATCGATGATCATATTGGTGGCGATGTTGTCCGAGCAGATGATCATCATGGTGGCGGTGTCCTTCACCTTGAGCTTTGCCCCCACGCCCAGGGCCCGGAGCATCCCGGAGCCGTCCACGAACTGGCTGGCCTCGTAGGTGATCTCCTCCTCCAGGTCAGCCCTGCCCCGGCTGGCCTGCAGATACAGCACCGCCAGAATGAACGCCTTGATGGTGGAGGCCGTCTCAAATTCCTCGTCGGCACCGATCTCCACCGTGCTGCCGCGCAGGTCGTCCACAAAAACGCTCATCCTGCCCTGATAGGAATAGAGCTCTGCGGCAATGCGCTTTTCCAACGTCATATTCTGATCCATCTGGAATTCCTCAACTTTTCTATACTTTTCGTCATACTTTATCCTTACCGTTAAGACATTATTTTTGTTGATTCTGTTGTTTTTGTTGCAAGTGTTCTCTCAACTACAACAAAATCAACAAATTCAACAAATTCTGAGATACCAACGGTGATTACAGGTTGTTTTCAAAGAAACGCTGTGCGTTGCGGAAGAAGATGGCTTCCACCTCATCCTCGGTGAAGCCCTCTTTCCGCAGGGCATCGGCCAGCAGGGGCATTTTGGAGCAGTCGCTCAGTTCCAGCTTGCCGCCGATGCCGTCAAAGTCACTGCCCAGACCGATGATCTCAATGCCGCCCACCTGCTTGAAATGAGCGGCGTGTTTGGCCATCAGGGCCGTGGTGCTGCGGCACAGGTCGGGGCTGGGCTGGTCATCCAGAAAGCCCGCGCAGTAGTTCAGGCCCACCAAACCGCCTTTTTCCGCCATGACCCGGATCATCTCATCGGTCAGGTTGCGGCAGTGGGGGGCCAGAGCGCGGCAGTTGGAGTGGCTGGCCGCAAAGGGGCGGGTGCTGTGCTCCGCAATGTCCCAGAAGCCTTTATCGGACAGGTGGCTCACATCGGCAATGATGTGCAGGCGCTCCATCTCGGCCAGAAACTCGAAACCCTTCTCCTTCAGGCCGGTCTCGGTGTTGGGCATACAGGGCCAGATGGGGCCGTTGCCGGGCACCACGTTGGGGCTGGCCAGCTCGTTTTCGTGGTTCCAGGTCAGGGTCATCATCCGCACGCCCAGCTCGTACATCCGGCGCAGCACGCCCAGACTGCCCTTGCAGCAGCCGGCCTCCTCAATGGTCAGCATTCCGCTGATCTTGCCCGCCTCGGCGTTTTTGCGGATATCCTCGGGGCGGTAGACAGGGGCGATCCTGTCGGCATACCGCTCCATCATCCGCTTGAACACATCGATCTCCTCCAGCGCCGTCACCAACGGGTCCGCGCCCGGGGTGGGGTCGGCCAGATTCACAAAGGCAGCAAAGCACTGGAGCATGTAGTCGCCCTTCTCCAGCTTTTCCAGATCGATGTGGCCGTTGTTGCGGGCAAAGGTCTGCCCGTCGCCCCGCATCTCCGCGCGCCGCAGCTCGCTCAGGGTGTCACAATGTAGATCAAAGACTTTCATCGTTCATGTCCTTTCTTAACAGCTTCTATGTAAATCATTTCTGCCACAAAGCTCCCGTTTTCCGCAGCGAAAACTTGGCTCCTCTGCTAGGGGAGCTGGCGCGTCAGCGCCTGAGAGGTTTCTCCCGTAAGCAAAACCTCTCCGTCATCTTCGCTATCGCTCGATGCCACCTCCCCTAATAGGGGAGGCCTTGGCATAGGATTCATTTTTCGCAATGATCGCTGACGCTCCAAAACGCACTCCTGCCGTCAGCAGAGCAAGCAGGAGCGAAGCGCCAGACCACGAAAACGCGACGGCCTGCCAAGGGCTCCCCTACTAGGGGAGCTGTCGCGGCGAAGCACGCGACTGAGAGGTTGTACAGAGCCGCACCTTGTCGTTTTAGAAAATACTCCCCACCGCATACAGACTCTTGACCAGATCTTCCCTGTACAGCGGGTCGGCGGGGTCAAGGCTGTTGATGACCACGCCGCCGCTGGCGGACGCGCCGGTGGAGTGGATGTAGCGGCCCTCGCCGAGGTAAAGGGCGATATGGCCGGGGAAATAGAGGGCATCGCCCCGCTTTTTGTCTGCAAAGGGGATCTGGTGCATGGGCCAGCCCTCCACGATCCTGGCATCCCGGTAGATGAGCACGCCGCACTGCATATAGGCGCTGCTGACAAGGCCGGAACAATCAATGCCCCGGCCCGATTTGCCACCCCAGCGGTACTCGGTGCCCAGATACTTTTTCGCCTGCGCACAGACGGCATCCCGGAACGCTTCCTCGCTGCCGTCGTACCACGCCTGCAGTGTCTGCGGCACCAGCTCCCCGGCGGTAATATTCCGGGCCTCGGCCAGCGCGTCATCAAAGGCCAGCCCCTCCCGCTGGGAGAACACTGCGGTCATCTCAAACCGCACCGGCTCCAGCGCCACGTCCCGGACATAGCCGGTGCGGCCATCCAGCAGGGCCACCCTGGCCCAGCCGGTGTGGGCCAAGGCTTCCTCGGGCGGTTCGGGCAGGCGGCAGAGCAGGCAGCCCCGCTCCAGCTCCAGCATCCGCACCCCTTGCACCTTGGGCAGGCTGAGCACATCGGTGGCACGGCCCACCAGCACCAGCGGCTGGGGCAGATAGTCCCGCAGCGCATCCTCGCTGACAAATTTCAGCGCATCCCGCCGGACAAAGCCGTGGTAGCCGTAAAAGGTGACCACCTCGGCCACCTCCGGGGAGAGGGGCACCCCCTCGGCGGTCACGCCGCCGGGGGCGGTGCGCACCTGACAGGCCTGACCGTACAGGCCCTCGTCCCCGATGGTGGAAACAAGGCCCGCCTCGCTCTGTTTGGTGGTCTGGGGCAGGTCGTAAATGGTCACGACAGGCCGGGCAAATAGGGCGTATTGCATCATTCGGTTCCCTCCAACAAATTCAGCAGCTCCTCCGGCTTCATGCGCAGGATGGCACCATCCGCGCTGCCGGTGACGGTCTCGGCCAGATCCTGCTTGGCCTGCTGCAGCTCCACGATCTTTTCCTCAATGGTGTCCTGGGCGATGAGCTTGTACACCTGCACCGGGTTCTGCTGGCCGATGCGGTAGGCACGGTCGGTGGCCTGATTCTGGGCTGCCACGTTCCACCACGGGTCGTAGTGGATGACGATATCGGCGGCGGTCAGGTTCAGGCCGGTGCCGCCTGCCCGCAGGGAGATCAGGAACACGCTGGCCTCACCGCCGTTGAAGCGGCGCACCAGCTCGGCACGCACCGGCTTGGGGGTGGAGCCCTGCAGGGTGAAGTGGCTCACGCCCTCTGCGTCCAGCCGCTTGGCCAGCAGCTCCAGCATGGAGGTGAACTGGCTGAACAGCAGGATGCGGTGCCCGCTCTCCACGGCACTGGTGACCAGCTCGATGCAGGCATCCAGCTTGGCGCTGCCGCCTGTCCAGTTGTCGGCAATGAGCCGGGGGTCGCAGCAGATCTCCCGCAGCCGCATGAGGACGGCGAACACCGCCATCTTGTCCTCGGGCTTGGCGGCCCGCAGCTTCTCCCGGGCATCCACCACGGCGGCAAGGTAGAGCTTGCGCTGTTCCTCCTCCAGCTCGATGCGGTAGACGTTCTCTGTCTTGGGGGGCAGCTCCTTCAGCACCTCGGACTTCATCCGGCGCAGGATGAACGGCCCGGTGAGCTGGTTCAGCCGCCGCACCGCCGCCGGGTCGTTTTCCTGCGTGATGGGCTTTTCAAACCGGCTGCAGAAGCTCTTGTAGGGCGGCAGGTAGCCCGGCATCAGGAAGGAGAAGATGCTCCACAGCTCGCCCAGGCGGTTCTCCACGGGGGTGCCGGTCAGCGCAAAGCGGACACGGCTGTTCACCCCGCACACCGCCTTGTATTTCTGGGTGGTGTGGTTCTTGATGGCCTGGGCCTCGTCCAGGATGCAGGCGTAGAATTTCTGGTTCTCGTACAGGGTCTCGTCGCGGCGGAGCAGGTCATAGCTGGTCACCACCACGTCGGCCCCGTCCCACTGCTCGGCCAGCTGGGCCCGGTGGGCGGCATCCCCGTCCACCACAACGCAGTTCAGCTCCGGCGTGAACTTCTGGCATTCCTCGGCCCAGTTCAGCACCAGCGAGGCCGGGCAGACGATGAGGCTGGGCAGGGAATTCCCGCCCTGCTCCCGGAGGGCCAGCAGATAGCTGAGCACCTGCACCGTCTTGCCCAGACCCATATCATCCGCAAGGATGCCGCCCATGCCGTAGCCATCCAGCGTGCGGAGCCAGCGGTAGCCGTCCCGCTGGTATTTGCGCAAAACTTTTTGTAGAGACACGGGCGGTGTATACTCGCTGTCCTTTACCGCGTGGAAGCTCCGGCTGAGCTGGCGGAAGGCATCGTCCCGGTTGAAGCGGATGCCGTTCTGCCCCGAAAGCGCCCAGTCCAGACTGGGGGCCCGGTACAGGGGCAGCCGGGCGTGGGCCTGGCCCAGTTTGGCCCCGGAAAGCTCCAGCGTCTCGTTCAGCTCGTCCAGCGCCTCCATGGAATCGTCCAGCCGGAGCAGACGGCCATCGCGCAGGCGGTGGTAGCGCTTTTTCTGGTGGAGCGATTTCAGCAGGGCTTTCAGCTCTCCCACTGGGAACTCCCCCGTGTCCACCTCCAGGTCGAGCACGCTGCCGTGCACCGACACCCCCACCGAGATCTTCGGCGGTGCGGCCTGCATACTGCGGAAGGCATCGGTCAGGTAGACCTCGCCCTCAGCCAGCAGGGCCGGGATGCCCTCATCGAGGAAGCGGTAGACTTCATCCTCCTCATAGGCATCGTAGTGGGCGGCAAGGCCGTTGCCCATGGTGTCTGGCCCCGGCTCCAGATACCGCCCCAGCAGCCGCCCGGCCCGCTGTTCGGCGCGGGCATCCCGCAGCAGACCGGCAGGCCCCGGTTCCTCCGGCGTGACGCGGTCCTCGCCGTACAAAAATTCAAGGTGCGCCCGCACCGTTTCCCGCGTGGGCGCGTCAAGGTAAAACTGCACCACCGGCTCCAGCGGGATCTGATTCAGCAGCAGGCGTTCGGGGTCCTCAATGGTCACCCTGCTGCCCAGCTCCGGCAGGACGTAGCTGCAAAAGGCGGTGGCATCCCCGGTGGTAAAGAACAGGCTCTTGCCGCACAGCGCCTCAAGGGCGGGCCGCATCCGGGCGCTTTCGGCCCGGTCCAGCTGCCAAATCGTATCCTCACTGTATAAATAGTCGTTGTCTAAACCCGTTTTCCATCCCAACGCGGGGGTCACGGACACCTCCACGCCGCCCCGGCGCTTTTCCACCCGCATGGTCAGGGCCGGGATGCCGGTCTTGAGGGTGTAGCCGCCCAGATTGCCGGTGGGGGCATAGAGGGCCACCAGACCGTCAAAGATCTCGCCGTTCAGCGGGATGCCCCCGGCAGGCCCATTGCGGGGCGCATTGCCGTAGCTGCGCAGGGCCGCCTCGGCTCCTTCCTTTGCGCTGAGCTGCCGCCGCAGCAGGCGGAGCAGCTGCTGTGCCTCCGGGGCAAAGGCCTCCCAGCTGTGCTGGAATTCCAGCGCCTTGCCGTAACTGATGAAACCGTGCTTCTCCACGGCCCGCAGCAGGTCCGGAATGCTCTTTACCACATACTGCCGCCCGCCGTCTGCCGAGATGCGCAGCCGCAGCCAGGGCAGCTCCCCGGGCAGCAGGGTCAGCTCCGGTTCCAGCTCTGCGGCGTGGGGGCGCAGCTCTGCGTGGCCGGTCACGCCGTCCACCTCGGCCAGTGCTCCCTCCTGATAGGCCCGGAGCAGCCGCCGTGCCTCGTAGTCAGATTCCGGTTCCTCGCCCCGCCACTTCTTGCCGAACAGCATTTCCAGGCTGGAGGCATAGCTGTCCCTGCGGGGCGGCTCCTCCGGCTGGGGCGTTTGCAGGTTGGCCGTGCCCCGCACCACGCCCGGGATGCTCTCCGGGCTCTCCGAGGGCTTCTGCGGCGCTCTGCCGGAAAGGCCCTGACTCTCGCTGTCCCACATCAGCAGCGCGCCGATGTGCTTGCAGCAGGGTCCCTCGCCGTTTTCGTTGTAAGGGCAGGAGCAGCTGGCGCTGACAAAGCTGCCGTTTTCCCGCAGCCAGACCTGGGTCTGGTACAGGCTCCGCCCGCCGCCGCGCACGTCGGCGCTCAGGTGGCGCACGCCGTTCCCGGCCACTTCGCAGTTCAGATCCTGTATCCGGTCCGTGTAGGCCTTGGCCCGCGCGAATACCGTGCCGCCCAACAGGTAGCGGATCTCTTCCATGTCCATCCGGGGTCTCCCTCCCTCTGCAATGCTCTATTGGTTAAGCATACCGCACCGGCGGGCGGGATGCAAGGGGTGCCGGGAAAAAAAGTTCCGGAAAGCACAGAAGCGCCTCATCCGGGAGAGGATGAAGCGCTTCTGTACTTTGGGAATTTTGGAACACTCAGCCCGCATTGCGGTTTACAGGCCAAGTGGGGGTTGGTTTAGGGCTGCTCAGGCATTCTGCTTGAGCTCCTGTGCTTTCTGCCATGCTTTCAGCACATCGATCTTGCTTACGGCGTTGTCGGGATAGAATTTCATCTCTTCCGGAGCCGTGCCCTCATCGTTCAGGTCAGGGATAAGCTCGTTTTCCATGGCCCAGCGGGCGGCGTGCTGCAGGTTCATATCCTGCGCTTCCTGCTCTACATCGGGGTAGAGCAGTTCGGATTCGGGCATGGGCTTGCCTGCATCCTCCCACAGCATCATGGCAAGGGCGCTGCGGTTGCTGGGGAAGTAGGGCAGAGCCATCAGCTTGCCTGCAAATTCAGCGCCCAGAGAATAGGCCTGATAGCCCAGCACTGCACCGCCCACAACAACAGTAGTGCCGATCACGATGGGGCCAACGATATCGGGCTCGTCATCTTCAATGGATGCATCCTGTGTCATGGCTTTCAGGGTCACGGCCTTTGCAGGCATCTCAAAGGCAAAGCTTTCCTTATCCTGATAAGCGTTCGGATCTTCCAGGCCGGTGATATCCCAGTGGCCAAATTTCAGACCGCTATCTGCAAAAGCATCCTTATCAAATGCAACGCTCACCGTTGCACCCTCGGGGACATGAAAGGAACCGTCCTCGTTGGCATTCTTTTTAACGATCTCGGTGATATCCTCGGGGTCAGCACCATTCTTGCCGGGCACTGTTACGCTGGTGATAACGCCGTCCTTCAAGGTCAGGATGGGCATTTCAGACACAACAAAGTCCTTTTCGTCCGTTGCCAGCGCATTCTCACCCTGCTTGACAGCAGCGGTCAGCGTCTGCTTGCCGGTCTCCTTGGGAGCAATGCGGAACTCGCGCTCAACCTCACCGTCACCCAGACTGATTTTCAGGCCGCCTTCCGGCATGGGCTTGTACTCGCCGCTTTCTTTGTCCTTATACTCGATCTCGCTGTTCTTGTCGCCAAAGTCGATGAATGCCTCACCCAGATTGGCATCGTCCTTGGGGTCAACCTTTACGGTAAAGTCCTTGCTTTCGCCTTCCTTGATGACGGCGTTCTCCAGGCCCTCAATGGTCACAGCGGTGTGAACACGGTCTGCAACAGTAAAGTTCTTTTCCGCCGTGCCCAGCTCCACAGTATCCCGCACCACAGCAGCGGTCAGGGTCTGCTTGCCGGTCTCCTTGGGAGCAATGCGGAACGCATAATCATTCTTGTCACTGGCCAGATCAATGGGCCGACCGCCCTTCGGCATGGGCTTGTACTCGCCGCTTTCTTCGTCCTTATACTCGATCTCGCTGTTCTTGTTGCCAAAGTCGATGGCAGCCTTACCCAGCTTGGCATCATCATTGGGGGTAACCTTTACAGTAAAGTCCTTGCTTTCGCCTTCCTTGATGACGGCATCCTCCAGGCCCTCAATGGTCACAGTGGTGTGAACACGGCCTGCAACCGTATAGTCCTTGCTATCTGTGCCCAGCTTCACATCATCCCGCACCACAGCTGCGGTCAGCTTCTGCTCGCCGGCATTTTTGGGGGTAATGCGGAACGCATAATCATTCTTGTCAATGGGCAGGCCGTCATTCGGCATGGGCACGTATTTGTCGTTTTCGTCCTTATACTCGATCTCGCTGTTCTTATCGCCAAAGTCAATGACAGCCTCACCCAGCTTGGCATTGTCCTTGGGGTCAACCTTTACGGTAAAGTTCTTGCTTTCGCCTTCCTTGATGACGGCATTCTCCAGGCCCTCAATGGTCACGCCGACCTTCTTTGCAAGGTAACGGTACTCGCCACTTTCGGTCTTTTTGTAGGCCACCAGATAATCCTCATTCGCACCCATTAGTTTCAGCTTTAAGTCCTTCTGATAATTTGTTCCGATGGTAGTTTCTGTCAACTGACGACCATCGCTGGGGTCAGCGCATTCGATCGTTACCTCATCGGTGTAAGTGTCAGCTACACCAATTTTTGTATCTTTGCCCAGGTACACCTTGCATCCAACATTTTCAAAACTCGCCTTCCGCAGAGTAACACACGGTATAGCATTTTTCATATATCTTTGCATTCGGATGCCGTATTTTGCATTCTTGAGCGTCACATCATTGATCACCAAATTAGGGGGTGTTTGACCATACTGTTTGATAGTATATATAGCGGTCTGAGTAGGATCACCCGATGCATCAATTGTTCCAGCATCGATTGTCATCGTTCCACTGTTCTCCACCACACCATTCGTCGAAGCCGTTTTGCATTGAAATGTTGGTTCTGAATTCTGATTATCAATCACTACCGTGCCGCTATTAGAAAAAGCCCCCCTGTCGGTCATTCCATTGAATGTTCCGCCATGAATACACAGATTTTTATTTTGATTAGTAACCCATCCGTTGAAGGTTCCTCCATTCACAATTGACTTCGCTGCCTGTGTTCCGTTGTCCGCAATTGCCACAGCCGCACCGCCTTCCGATGTATATGTGCCGCTATTGATCACAACGTCTTCTGCGTAAACAGCAGTAAAATTGCTTCCGGATGCCTTCACGATATTATTCGTTAATTCCAACGAATAACAGTCGATCAGTCTCACATTGTTTAGATTTGTCGTACCTGTAATATTAGAATTTTGGATAATAACGCGAGAATCTTCGTAACTCCGAACACAATAAGTATCCGATGTCATTGTAACATTATCTATCGTAGTAGTTCCATATACAGGCGCAATAAGCTCAGATTGATATACACTACTCCGCTTGTGGGTATACGTACCGCCGGTAATTTTCGCTGTTTTTCCTCTGAACTCAATAAAAGTATCACCAGTATAGGTACCCCTAGTACCGTCGATTTCGGCATTTTCGACGTTTTTAAAGTACAAAAAGGCTTTACAACTACCTTTACAATTACTACGGTCCGCATCAAATATCACATTATCCTTAAGATTGACCTTTACAGTACCGCTTTTTTCTACATCAAAGGTGATCTGTTTCGTGTAGGGGCCTTCCAGATAATATGTGCCAGGTTCCTTAACTGTTTGACCGCCCTGAAGCTTGATTCCCAGTTCCTCTTCCTCCGCAAATGCCGACACTGCCCCCGCAGGCAGGAATGTCAGCATCATACTGAATGCCAGTAAGAGGCTGATGAGTCGTTTTTTCATAAAAATCCTCCTTTGTCAGTCATCAATACTCCCAGTTTCTCCACAAAAAGCACCCAGACAAAAAGAAAAAAGCGCCGCACCAGCCAAATGGCTGGTACAACGCTTTGCGTTTTGTACTTTAGGGGGTGCTTGCCCTCTCTATCTATGCTTTAGTCTGCCGCTTCTCAAGGGCAAGGTGATCGTGGTTCCCGGAAAAGCTACTCCCATACACTTCTCCATAACCCCGCACCAACTGCCCTTTGGGGGGCGCTGGCACATTTCCGCATAGTTGAAGAGGGTTGCAGAGCAAAGTGCAGCTGGCGGCCCCTACCGGGCCTTTCGCCTTGCGTCACAGCCTTCCGACTGGTTTGCTGATCTTTCTGTTTTGCTGACAAGGTGCTTTTCGTACCTTATCATACCCCCCCCCCCTATAAAAAATCAAGGGGTCTGGGTAAAGTTTGTGAACATTCACAAATCCATGTGATTTTTTAGGCTATTTTAACGGAAAGGCACACGCATAACAAAAACAAACCCCCAAGGAATTTCTTCCTCAGGGGTTTCATGTAAGTCGGCGACTACC
>OLOO01001853.1_pt1 | contig 12762 bp, 5 predicted proteins | sample 1672621 | NCBI WGS metagenome assembly OLOO01 (sample SAMEA3136706, study PRJEB25190) | human gut metagenome | biome: human gut; feature: human-associated habitat; material: faeces | place: Austria | collected 2013 | reverse complement strand
TTAATATAAAGAAAAATATGGACTAGAAAAGTATAAATGATATAATATTTTTAGAAATATAAAATTATGTAAATTTAATATTAAGTATGAAATATATTTTTTAGCACACAAGGGAACATTCCCACAATTGAATTTAAGGAGGAAAAGAAAATGAAAAAGGTAATTTCAATAGGAGAAGCTTTAATTGATTTTATTCCACATGAAAAGGGAGTTGCATTAAAGGATGTGAGCAACTTTTTTAGAGTTGCAGGTGGAGCACCCCTTAATGTTGCAGCAGCAGTTGCAAAATTAGGTGGTAAAGCACAAATGCTTACTAAACTTGGTGTTGATGGATTTGGAGATCATATATTAGAAGAAGTTTCACCATTAGGTGTTGATGTTTCAAAGGTATTAAGAACTAAAGAAGCAAATACAGCATTAGCATTTGTATCATTAAAGGAAGATGGGGAAAGAGATTTTTCATTTTATAGAAATCCAAGTGCAGATATGTTATTAAATGCAGCAGAAATTGAAGAAGAAGATTTTACAGAAGGAGGAATATTACATTTTTGTTCAGTTAGCTTAATAGATGCTCCAATTAAAGAAGCTCATAAAAAGGCTATAGAATTTGCCAAAAAACATAATTGTTTAATTAGCTTTGATCCAAATGTAAGATTACCATTATGGGAAACTCCAGAAGCTTGCAGAAAAGCAATTTTAGAATTTTTACCATTAGCTAATATAGTAAAAATAAGTGATGAAGAATTAGAATTTATTACTGGAATTTCAGATGAACCAAAGGCTTTAGAGTTTTTATTACAAGGTGATGTTGAAGTTATAATTTATACAAAGGGAACTAATGGAGCAGAATTTATAACTAAGGAAAGAAAGGTATTTTCACCATCATTTAGAGTTCAAGCTCAAGATACAACAGGAGCTGGAGATTCATTTATAGGTTCGTTTTTATACCAAGTTGCTGAAGATGACAATACTTTAGAAAGCTTAGTTAATTTATCAGAAGAAAAAATAAAAGAAATATTAACTTTCTCAAATGCAACAGCTGCTTTAACAGTATGCAAAAGAGGAGCTATTGGTGCATTACCAACTAAAGAGGAAGTTTTAGCTTTAGCACAAGGGAGATAAGATGTTGAGAAGTGATTTTGACAAACAAATAAAAGAGTGTATGGCTAAACATTTAGAGCAAGTTAATAATGATAAATGGAGAAGTAAATATCATATAATACCTCCAATTGGATGGATAAATGATCCAAATGGATTATGTGAATTTAATGGAGAATATCACTGTTATTATCAATACTCACCATTAACAGCAATGGGAGGATTAAAGTTTTGGGGACATTCAATATCTAAAGATTTAGTTAATTGGGAAGATAAAGGTGTAGCTCTTTATCCAGATATAAATGAAGATAAAGATGGAGTATATTCGGGATCAGCTTTTGTTAAGTATGATACAATATATTTCTTCTACACAGGGAATGTAAAACATACTGGAGACCATGATTATATATTAACTGGAAGAGAACAAAATGTTATATTGGTTACTAGCAAAGATGGAATAAATTTTTCAGAGAAGAAAGTAGTTTTAAGAAATACGGATTTCCCAAAAGATATGTCCTTACATGTTAGAGATCCAAAGGTATGGGAAGAAAATGGGATTTATTACATGGTTTTAGGTGCTAGAACTATTGATGATAAGGGGTGTATTTTAGTATATAAATCAACTGATCTTTATAATTGGGAATTCCATTCAGTACCAGCAGGGAAAAATGAAGATATGGGATATATGTGGGAATGTCCAGATATATTTAAGTTAGAAAATAAAGATATACTAATGTTTTCACCACAAGGGATGGAAGCAGAAGGATATAAATATAATAATGTATATCAATGTGGATATGCAGTAGGAAGTTTTGAAGATGATAAAAAGAAACTTAATCTTGGTGAGTTTGTTGAAATAGATAGAGGATTTGATTTTTATGCACCACAAACTTTTGAAGATTCTAAAGGAAGAAGAATTGTTATAGGGTGGATGGGGGTTCCTGATGCAATAGAACATAAAAATCCAACTATAGATAACTTCTGGCAACATCAATTAACAATTCCTAGAGAATTAGTTTTAAAGAATAATAAAATATATCAAATTCCTATTGCTGAATTAGAAGCATTAAGAAAAGGAAATTCCTTTAAGAAGGAAATTTCTTTAAATGAGGTAGCTATTTTAGATATATTTGAAAGCAATACTTTTGAATTAAATTTTAATTTTAAAGAGTGTGATGAATTTAAGATTGAATTAAGAGAAGATTGTAATCTTTCATTTAGTAATGGGGTATTTAAGTTACAACTGGGAAAATCAGGGTATGGAAGAAATATGAGAGCTGTTGAAATTAATAATGTTAAATCATTAAGAGTATTTTCTGATAATTCTTCTTTAGAAGTGTTTTTAAATGAGGGAGAAGAAGTATTCACTACTAGAATTTATAATGATAAAATTGATTCTAAATTAAAGTTAAGTGGAAGTGGTACGGTTGAGGTTGAAAAGTGGGCGTTTTAAATTAATTTAAAATTTTATACTCAATATAGCTGATATAATGTTTAATGTTAAAACAATATTTTTTTATTAAGCCTTTACTACCAATAATTGTTTATTTGTTGTTTATTTTGGAAAAAAGTGTAATATTATTAAATAATAAAAACGGTAAGACTTATAAGTTTATAGGTCTTACCATTTTACATTTACAAGATAACTGAGTAATTCATATTTTACTTAATAGTTTAATAAAAAGTATTAAAAATTATATTAAATTAATATTTTTTTTGAAATTTAGTTAAATAAAATTAATGATATTGGAAAAAACGGCTTAAATATGATATATTTTATGTAGGATTTTGTATAAAAAGGAGGATAAGAATGAATCGAAGAAAAATATCAGCTATGTTAGCAGTAGCTTTGATTACTACTCAAGTGCAAGGTGTTACATTTGCAGATACTAAAAATGGCAATCAAGAAAATAATAAAGTAAATGAAGTTGTTGTTGGAAATAGCAATGAAAGTAATTCTGATTCAGCGACTGAAAAGTCAGAAGATAATCAAGAGGGGAACTTAGAAAAAGATAACAAATCAGAAGAAAGTAATGGGGCAGCTACTGAAGATAAAGAACAAACTGAAAAAGAGAATACTGAAACTGAAAAAGAAGAAAATAATAATGGTGAAGAAAAAAATGATACGCCATCAGAAAAAGAAGATAAATCTAATGAAACACAAACTTCAACACCATATAAGGTAACAGGAAAGTTAGAATTAGATGTTAATTTTGCTAGTCCTATAAAAGTAGCAGATTCAAGCAAAACAAATTTTACTGTAAAATTAACTAAAGAGGATGGACAAAGTCATACTGTTAAATTAGGTTCTGATGTTAAAAGTGGAAAGTTAGATAACAGTGAAATAGCGTACACTTTAGAAGCATTAGATTATAGAAGAAATAAATTAAGTGAAGGTGCAACAGAATTAAATTTCTATCACTTAACTTTTGAAAATCTTGAATTAGGAACATATTCAGTTGAGATATCTGGAGGTGGATATCAAACTGTAACGATGGATAACGTAGAAATTAAAAAGTCTTCAAAGAGAATTTTAGTAGGTACAGATGAAAAAAATATAGAATCAGAAGATGGAACTACTGAACATTATCCATCTGCTTTAATAGGTGGTAATTTTAATTCTGATAGTAAAGTTGATAAAACAGATTATGAAGAATTAAAAAATGCTATAAAGAGTAAATCAAAAGATACAAAGTTTGACTTAAATAGAGATGGTAAAGTTGATATAACAGATTTAAGTTATGTACATAAAAATATGGATAAGGTTAAGAAAGATCCAGTTGTAGTTAATACAACACCAATAATAAATCCAGAAAATGTTGATATAAATTTAAATACAGAAAAGTTAACTGTAACTGGAGATATTAAAAACATACTAAAAGATAGTGATGATGTAGTATCTTTACAAGCTAAAGGTGAAATAAGTGAAGAAAATCCTATAGAAATTCCTATGAGTTTAACAGGAAAATCAAGAGCTGCTAGTTCAGAAGAAGAATCAGCATCAATTGAAGAAGTTGTTATACAAGCACCAAGTGAAAATGCACCATCTAATGGTGAAGTTGTTATACCAGGTGCAGGAGAAAATGGACAAGACTTAACAGTTAAATTTAATGATTCAAATGTAACTAAATCAGCAGCAAGAACTGCTGATGGTACACAAATGGACACTATAAAAATAAATTTAGGAAAGCAAGTTGCAGTAAGTCAAGTTAATATAAGAGTTACTGGAAGTAGAAGTAATAAGAATTTAACTGAAATAGCAAAAGTTGAATTTTTAAATAATGTATATAAAGAAGTTCCAAAACCTAAAATGAATATACCTGTTATAAATAATTTTACAAGTTCAACTGCTGTTGGAAATGAGGCTATGACAATAGGCTGGAACCATGAAACAAATGTATCAGGTTATGAATTAAAGGTTGAAGAATTAGATAATAACAATAATGTAGTTGACACAAGTACTTATAAAACAAGTCAAAATTCTTTAAAAATAGAAAAAGTAAAACCTTATGGAATTTACAGAATTAGTATCCAATCAATTTCAGGAGAATGGAAGAGTGGTTACAAAGATGAGCAAGAGGGTTATAGCACAGATACAACAGGTAATACTAACAAAACAAACAATTCAAATGATAAAGATGGTAAGCCAGATAATGTTGATGCAAATTATAATCCACAAGCTTGGGATTCTAAATCAGGAAAGTTAAATGATAAAGCAGATGGAGACAATGGAAGCAGCTTTGGAGCTGATTCTATAATAGAAGTTCAAGTAATACCAGAAACAGCACCAGAAGGTCCAGAAGGAATTTCAGTAAAAGGTGGATATAAACAACTTACAGTTTCATGGAAAGCTCATGCAAAAGCAAAAGATTATGAGTTATATTACAGAGAAGTTGGAACTAAAGAGTGGTTAAAAGCAAATGATAATGGGGATAAAAAATATGAAGACTCAAATTTAGAAGATGATATTCCAACAGGAGTAACAGATTTAAAAGCAGGAGAAGCTGATAGTAATGACTTTATAAGAGCTACGTCATATACAATAACAAATTTAAAAGATACAACAAGTTATGAAATTATGATGACAGCAACAAACCACCATGGAACAGGTGGATTATCTCAACGTTACCTTGGAACTACAGCTAAGTTAGTACCACCAGTAACGCCTAACTATAAGCTTATAAATACACCAAATGGAGTGGGAAGTTTAACTAATAACATAGAAAAAGTTGAATTTACTCAAGGTGGAACTACAGATAATGATATTTCTGTTTTAGATAATGATTATACTACAGCATGGACTTGGCATAACTGGGATACATCTGCCTATGGAAAATGTGGTCCTAAGATAACATTTAAAGAAGAACATAAAATAGATACTATAAAATTAATAACAAGATTAGACTTAGATTCATGGCCATATACAGGTAATATAGGATTTGTAAATTCACAAGGAAATTGGGAATATAGAGATGCTTCATTAAGCACAAGTGGAAGAGTAGTAACATTAAAATTATCAGAGCCTATAACAACTAAGCAAATACAGCCAAATATATCTGTATATCCAGGTTCAGGTTCAGGTAAAGTAAATATATCTGAAATTAAGTTATATGAATATGATAGCTTAGAAAAAGATGTAGATAACTTATTTGCTGATGATTTAAAATTATCATTAAATAGTGATGTAACTAGAGAAAAAGTAGAAGAACTTGTTAAGAGAGTAAATACAATAGACCCAGTAAACTTAGAATATCATCCAAATAAAGATGAAATACTAAAGAATTTACAAAGAGCTCAAGACTTATTAAATGATATTTCTTTACAAGATGAAATAATAACTTTAGATTCAAGTATACATAGTATAGGGGCTCAAAATACTATAGGACAAACTAATGATTACCAAGCTCTTGGTATAGCAGTAAAACCAGGAGATAAGGTTAATATTTACATAGCAAGTCCAAATAGAAGCGATACTAAATTTAATTTAGTATTAACACAATTTAATGCAGAAAGTGGAACTGCTTATAAAGTAATAAAAGAATTAAAAGTAGGTAAAAATGAAATTGAAATACCTGAAACTGGTTTTGATATGAACTATGAAAAGGGTGGCAACTTATATATAGGTCTTAAGAGTGGATTTGCAGAAAGTAATACATTTAAGGTAAGAGTAAGTGGTGGAACAAAAATACCACACTTAAATGTAAATAATATTATAGATGATGCTTCTAAAGAAACAGAAGTTAAAGATGCTATAAGAAAATATATTAAAGACTTAAAGAGTTATGTAAGCACTTTAAAAAATAGATATCCAAGCACAGCTAGTATAGAAGATAATGTTAATAATATTTACACTTATGATCCAGAAACTTCTATCTTAAATGCTACAGATATAGAAGGTGAAAGAATAATGCTTTCTTTTGCAGCTGATAAGGTACTTAGCTCAATAGAAAATGGATTATCAGGAAATGAAGAAGCTCAAGTAAATAGACTTTATGATACATTACTTGCTTGGGAACAAATAATGAAAATTTCTTATTCACAACAAGGTTTACTTGAAGCACCAATAGACTTTGATGGAGATGGTCAAATAACTGGTAAGGCTTTAGATGTATTAGGTGGAAAGAGTGAAAATCAATACTACAATGAAAATAGAGCACCTAAAAACCGTATGAATATTAAATATCAAAGAATGTTTACTGGAGCATTTATGTATGCATCATCACATCACGTTGGTATAGGATATGGTTCTATTGAAGGTGCAATGAATGGTACTCCTTTCAAATTTGATTCAAATGGAAACTTAACAAATTCAAAAGATGGAAGCTTATTTGGATGGGGAATAGCTCATGAAATTGGACACGTTCATGACAGACCAGGACTAACATATGCTGAAACAACTAATAATATATTAGCACTTATAACTCAAACATTTAATGATATAAATACATCTAGATTAGAGGGTGGAACATATACAAAGATATATGATAAAGTAACTTCTAATAGTGTAGGTTTAGCAAGTGATGGTGGAACTAGATTAGGAATGTTCTGGCAATTACACTTAGCATATGATAATGACTATACTTATAAAATGTTAAATCTTAACTCAGATAATAACTTAGATAATGATACATTCTATGCTAAGTTATATAGAGAAACAAGATTAAAAGGTGTAGCTCCAAATGAAAATGGACATGATTCTACAGCTCAAACATTTATAATGAGAGCATCTGATGCAGTACAAAAAGACTTGAGACAATTCTTTGAAAAGTGGGGATTAGTAGCTAGTCCTAAGACTAATGAATACTTAGATTCAAAGAAATATCCAAAAGAAGATAAGGCTATTTACTACTTAAATGATGATGCTAGAAGAATTAGATTAGCAGCTGGAAATAATACTGAATCAATAACTATGGCTAAAGATACTGCAGTAAATGGAAGCTTTGGAGTTGATGCAAATGGAACTCAATTAATTAATAAATCTTACTTAAATCAAAAAGAAGTTCCATTAACATTAAGTGTTACAAAAGATGCAGATAAAGTTTTAGGATATGAAATAATAAGAAAAGAAGCAACAACAACAGGAACTAAGGAAGTAGTAGTTGGATTCGTTGAAAGAGATAAAAATGGAGAAAATGGATTAACTAAGTACACTGATGTTATTGATGCTATAAATAATAGAGCTTTTGAATATAAAGTAAGAGCTTATGACTACAACTTAAATGTTACACAAGAAACTACAATTGGTAACATAAAGGTAAATCATGATGGAAGTATATCAGAAGCTAATTGGGTATTTGATACTAATACAAGAAGTGAACATGATATATCTGATGAACATTCAGGACATGGTCAAGCTCAAAATGGAGAAATTAAAAAGATAAGTGATAATGATCCAACAACTATTTATACAGCTAAAAAAGCAACTAATAATAATGGTACAGTTGTTTCAGGAGATCCATATGTAACTATTGATTTAGGAAATGCTAAATCTGTTGTAGGATTAAAATATAATCCAGGACAAGCACCTAAAAAGAAATTCTCATTAAGAAGCTTATTTAGTAAAAATTCAGGTACTGATTATTCACCAATAAGAAGTTATGAGGTTTGGGTAAGTAAAGATGGAAAGAGTTGGTCAAAAGCTCATTCAGGAGAATTTGATACAACTAAAGAAAATACAATTTACTTTAATGAAAATGGAAGCAATTCAAATACTCAATTATGGGCATATGATGCACAATATGTTAAGTTAGTAGCCAAGGGAGCTAATGCTATATCTATAGGAGAAATAGATATATTAGGTCCAACAGGAGATAATATAGAAATTGGTATAGATAATGGAAATAAAGTTTATGAGCATGGTGTAGGTAAGTTAGCAACTGATTATACTTATGCACCAGGAAAGACTATACCAGCAGGTTCTATAATAGTTACAGGTGAATATAAAGGTGACCCAGCATTTAATGTACCTTTAGTAATTAATGAAGCTGATGAAAACTTTGCTTTAAATGCTCAAGCAATTTTATTAGCAACACTACCAGAAAATTCACAACTTGGAGAAGTTGCTAAGGGAACTTGGTTATATTGGATAACTCCAGAGCAACAAAAAGATGATAAAAATATTAAGGGAACTAAGATAAAAGCTGAACTTTACAGATACAATAAGCTAGATAGCAATAATGCACCTGTAGGTCAAAGATTAGTAAGTGATACATTCTTATATGATTTACCAACAAACTTAGAAAACTTACCATCAATAGAATTAAATAATTCAACAGCAAGAGCAATAGCAAATGAATATGATGAAGTTATAGAAATAAGTAATGATATGATTCAAAATGTATTTAACAACAGATAGTAAACTAAGATAATAATATTTTTAATTGAAAGGGGTTATCTCTTTTATGATAGCCCCTATAAAGTACGGAAGGAGATAAGTTATGAAAAATAATAAGCTGAAGCCAACTGTAAAAACAGCTTTGGTATATACATTAGCAGCAACTTCAACAGCTGCAATAGCTTATGCAACACCTAAAATTATAGAAAATAAATCTAAAAATACAGAAAATAAATTTGTATTAGATGTAAAAAAAGTAGATTCAGATACAGTTAAAGTATCATTAGACAATATAGAAGATATTCCAAAAGCTCTTCAATTTAGCTTAAAGTTAGATGGAATAGTTTTAAAAGAGGAAAATGGAAAGCCAGTAATAAAGGATTTAATAAATCCAGCAAAGTCAGATAAGATAATAACAGATTATACTTATAATAAAGAAAATAATACAATAGATGTTTTAATAACAGCACAAGACTCTATACCAAAGACTGGTAATGAAATTGATGTTTTTGAGTTAGATATACAAGCTTCTAATAATAATTCATCAAGAAAGTATAGCATAAAAGATGAAGAAAAATCTGAATATAAATATGTAAGTAACACAAATAAAGAATATGTAAGAAGTGTAAGTGTTAAAAATGAAGAATTAACATTAAATACAAATCCTACTGTAAAGATGAAAGAAGATAAGTCTTACATAGAAATTACTGAAGGAGAAACAATTCAATTAACAGAAGAAGTTTTAAAAGAAAAAGGTTTAGAAATAGAAGATGCTGATAAAGATAAAATAACTTTAGAAGTTAAAGATGCAAGTGATAAAAAAATAACATCATTTAAAGGAACTGAAGAAGGAATATATGATTTATATATTACAGCAAAAGATGATTTTGGTGGAGAATCAAAAACCTTAAATGTACAATTAAAAGTTAATGCATCAACTGTAGGGCCTACTATTACTAGAAATGGAAAAGCTCTTGAAGATGTTACTATAAATGCAGGTCAAGCATTTAATTTAATGGATAGCGTTAAAGCTGTAGATGTTAATGGAAATACAGTAAATGTTAGTGTTTCATCAGATAAAGAACTTAATTTAGATACAGAACAAGACACTACATATGTTATAACATATAGTGCTACTGATAGTCGTGGTAGAAAAACAGAAAAATCTATAAACTTAACAGTAAAAGGTAATAAAGCACCAGTAATTGAAGGTGTTAAGAACCATACTTTAAAAGTTGGAGATAGTTTTGATCCAAAGGCTGGAGTTACTGTAAAAGATGAAGATGAAAATATAGAATTAGTAGTTGAAAGCAATGTTAACACAAATATACCAGGTGTTTACAAGGTTATATATAAGGCTACAGATAGTGGAAATAAAACAACTATAGTTGAAAGTTCAGTTGTTGTAAATCCAAAAATGACTACACTTAATAAAATTCCAGTAATAAATGCTCAAGATAGAATAGTTCAATTAGGAGAAAAGTTTGATCCTTTAGAAGGAGTAACAGCAACTGATGAAGAAGATAAAGATCTTACTAATAGCATAAAGGTTATTAGAAATGATGTTAATACAGATGTTGCAGGAGATTATACAGTTGTATTTAGTGTAACAGATAGTCAAGGTGCAACAGCAATACATGAAATGCTAGTAGTTGTAAATCAACCGCCAGTAATACATGCAGAAGATAGAGTTATAACTGTTGGAGATGAGTTTAAAGCATTAGAAGGAGTAACAGCAACTGATGATGAACAAGGTGATATAACAGAAATAGAAGTTGTAGAAAATAATGTTAAAACAGATACTCCAGGAGAATATACAGTTACATATAAAGTAGTAGATAAACTTGGTGGAGTAGCTACAAAAACAATAAAAGTAACTGTAAAAGAAAAAGTTACTTTAGTAGAAAATGTAGTTATAAACAATAGAGTTAACAATTTATATATAGGAAGCAATCAAGTATTAAGTGCAACTATAACAAATGAAAATGCAGATAAAAAAGATGTAGTATGGACAACTAGTGATGAAAAGATAGCATCAATAGAAGCTGATGGAAATACTGTTAAAGTAATAGCCAAAGCAAAAGGACAAGTAACTATAACAGCAAAAGCTACAGATGGAAGTGAAAAAAGTGATAGTATTACTATAAAAATACAAGATTACAAAGACCATGTAGTAGATTTAGCAAAAGATATTATAGATACTAACGTTGTAACTCCAGTAAATGGTTCAGGTCAAAAAGACTCTCCAGTACAAATGGAAGTAAAAGATGTAAATGTAAAAGAATTTAATGTATTCTTAAAGAAGGTTAAGAAATTAAATCCAGAAATACAAAATGAATATGTTGATGGAGAGTTTACAGTATATCAAATAAAAGTTAAAAATAATTCATTAATGTCTAAGTTTATAAAAGCAATTAAAAATCAAGAAACAAATGAAGCTTATATAAACATAAAAATAAGAAATACAGCAGAAAATAGTGAAAAATTAAAAGCAGAACTTAAAAAAGTATTAACTGAAAAAGATGAAGAAATAGTAAAACCAAGTGTTCCATCAGAAATTATAAATGCAATACCTCAAATTGAAGCTTCAGATAAAGTTATAAATCTTGGAGAAAAATTTGAGCCTTTAGAAGGGGTAAAAGCAACTGATAAGGAAGATGGAAATATTACAGAAAATATAAAAATTATAGAAAATACAGTTAATGTAAATGCTGTTGGAACATATAAGGTTACATATAAGGTAACAGATAGCAAGGGTGCAGAAGCTATAAAAACAATAATTGTAACTGTAAAGAAGGATGCTGTATTAGCACAAAGTGTAACTATAAATAATAAAATTAATAGTTTATATGTAGGAAGTAACAAAACATTTACAGCAACTGTAAATGAAGAAGCTGATAAAAAAGATGTAGAATGGTCAGTAAGTGATGAAAATATAGCATCAATAGAAGTTAATGGAAATAGCGTTAAAGTAATAGCAAAAGCAAAGGGACAAGTAACTATAACAGCAAAAACTACAGATGGAAGTAATAAAGTTGATACTTTCACTATAAATGTAGAAGAGTATAAAGATAATGTAGTAGATTTTATTACTGATATTATAGACACTGAAGTTGTTTCAGCTATAGCAGGTTCAGGTGAAAAAGATTCTCCATTACAAATGGAAGTGCAAGAAGTAAGCTTAGAAAAATTTGCTGGTTTCTTAAATAACATTAAGGAATTAGATGCAACTGTAGAAGATAAATATACAGATGGAAACTTTATAGTTTATAAAATAAAGGTTAAAGATACATCATTCATTTCTAAAGTTGTAAAAACTATTAAAAATGAAGCTAATGATGAAGCTTACATAGAAATAAGAATATCAAAAGACTTAGAAGAAGCAAGTTTATTTGAAGCAAAATTAGAAGAAGTTATACCTAAAAATGAAGATACAAGCAAACCAGGTGATGAAGAAAATAAACCTGGAAATGAAAATAAACCAGGAGATGAAAATAAACCTGGAAATGAAAATAAACCAAGTGTAGAAAATAACTCTGAAAATCAAGAAACTTCAAATGATAAAGTTACTACAGAAAACTCTAAAAATGATAATTTACCTAAGACAGGAAAAAGAAATGTATTAGCATATATAGGATCAGTTACTATAGCAGCAGGTGCATTATTAGTAGGTAAGAAAAAGAAAAAATAAAATTATAAAAGCAAAATAAATTTATAGATTATCATAAATTTGTTTAAAGCATATAATAAAATATATTAAAGATGGTAAGGCTTATGAAAGCATAGGTCTTATCATTTTTTTGTAAAAAAAATAGTAAAGTTGACAGTTA
>OLOO01001843.1_pt1 | contig 12818 bp, 9 predicted proteins | sample 1672621 | NCBI WGS metagenome assembly OLOO01 (sample SAMEA3136706, study PRJEB25190) | human gut metagenome | biome: human gut; feature: human-associated habitat; material: faeces | place: Austria | collected 2013 | reverse complement strand
GATAAACTTTACGAATAAAACAGAAAACTTAAAGCTATTTAAGACTTTTTAAGTATGAGGAAACTGTATGGATGATTTCAAAAAACTCACAGAGCAACTTATGAAAATATATAGTAATGCTGAATCAGTAAATGATTTGGGTATAGAAAATTATTTTGATGAAAATATCAGTCTGATTGGAACTGGGAAACATGAGTTATTCGCGAATCTACATGAGTTTTTAGAATCATTTAAATTTGATGTAAAACGAAGAGGTAAAATCAGACTTGAAGTAGGGAATTTACATCAGGAAGAAGAAAGACTCGATGATGACCATGTTCTTGCACATGGGACAGTAGATTTTACTGGTCTGTTTAAAGACGGTTCGATCTGTTTTAAAATGGAGACAAGATTTACGATTATCTATAAGTGGACGAATGGGAAATGGCTGGTTCAGCATTTGCATCAGTCAACACCAGATTTGGAACAGATGGACGGTGAAGAGTTCCCTGTTACCTTGGGAAAACAGGTAAAAAAAACCCGGCAGGCATTTCATGCATTAGGCACTGCCTATTATTTGATCTTAAGGTTGGATTTAAAAACAAAGAGAGTTGAACTTATTAAAAAAAATCGAAAAATAAATATTGATATTAAAGATAATAATACCGAATGGAATTCTCAGGTCGAGACTAGTGAAAGGATTATAGCAGAACCGTTTGTACAGAAGTATATAGAATTTTTTGATATACAAACCATGGCAGCGCGGCTTCATAATAAAGAATCTATGTCTTCCGAATTCAAACTAAAGGAAGGATCATGGTTTCTTTCTATGGTAATTCCTCAGAATTATGATAAAAATGGAAATGTCACATCAGTATTGATTGCGAATCGAGATGTGACAGATGAAAAAATGCGGGAATTAAGACAAGAGGAGGAATTGCGGGAAGCTAAATTAAAAGCAGAATGTGCAAATAAAGCAAAATCGTCATTTCTGTTCAATATGTCACATGACATCCGTACTCCTATGAATGCAATCATTGGTTATGCAGATTTGGCATCCAGACATTTGCAAGAAACAGAAAAACTTGGCAGATATCTTGAAAAAATTCAAATATGCGGAAAAGAACTTTTATCGATGCTTGGTAATGTTCTGGATCTTGCAAGAATTGAAAATAATAAAGTCGAAATGGAATACACTGTTTCGAATGTTCATGAGTGCTTTGAAAATTGTATCATTATGTTCCAACAACAGGCAGAAAGTAAAAATCAGACGCTCTCTCTGACAGAACAAATCATGTATCCGTATGTATATATGGATGCACCACATCTGTCAGAAGTCTGTCTTAATATTATAAGCAATGCGATAAAGTATACAAATACAGGAGGTATGATATCCTGTAATGTTGTACAGAAATCTTGTGAAAAAGAAGACTGGTGCAATATGATCATTACCATTACCGATAATGGAATTGGTATGTCTGAAGAATTCCAAAAGCGTATTTTTGAAGCTTTTGAAAGAGAACGTAACACGACATTAAGTCATATTGATGGCAGTGGCATTGGAATGGGCATTACAAAAAAGCTTGTAGAGCTCATGGATGGCACAATAGAAGTGGAAAGTAAGCAGGGTGAGGGTTCCACATTTACAGTAACTATTCCTTGCCGAAAAGCGTTAGAAGACGATTCTCTGGTGAAGAAAAACAGTAATCTGTGCAATAAGAATTGCCTGAACGGTGTTCGGATTTTGTTGGTTGAAGATAATGAGATCAACACTGAAATCGCAATGGAATTGTTGACGGAAGAAGGATGTATTGTTGAGACTGCCAATGATGGTGTTGTATGTATTGACATGATTGAAAAAGCTGATGCTGATTATTACAAGATGATCCTTATGGATATCCAGATGCCGGTTATGAATGGATATGACGCTACATTAACTATCCGAAAGATGAAGGATACGAAAAAAGCCAGGATCCCAATTATTGCGATGACTGCCAATGCTTTCGCAGAAGATATACAAAAGGTTCTTTCTGTTGGAATGAATGCTCATGTTGCAAAGCCTGTTGATATGAATATTCTTGTCCCAACAATGATGAAATATTTAAAAGAATAAGACAATCCGGAGATATACATCAGAGAGAGAACTAAATAGAAACAAAGGAGCAGATATTATGAAAGCATGGGAAAGACTGATCAACTATGTGACAGTGCGTACGCCGAGTGATGAAGAGAGTGAGACAGTTCCGTCTTCTGTGTGTCAGTTTGATCTGGCGAGGAAGCTGGAAAAAGAAATGAAGGAACTTGGCCTGACAGAGGTAGTCCTTGATGATAAGTGTTATCTGTATGGAAAACTTCCGGCGACGGAAGGAAAAAAAGAGATTCCGGCACTTGGATTTATCGCACATATGGATACAGTTTCTGATTTTTGTGATCATGAGATCCGACCGATGGTTACCGAAAATTATGATGGCGGGGATCTGGTACTTGGCACAAGCGGACTGGTATTGAGTCCGAAGGAATTTCCACATCTGACAGGGCTAAAAGGACGTACACTGCTCACTTCGGATGGAACAACGATTCTGGGAGCAGATGACAAAGCAGGAATTGCAGAGATTCTGACTATGATTGAAAGAATCCAGACAGAAAATCGGCCGCATGGCACGATTTGTGTAGCATTTACTCCGGATGAGGAAATTGGAATGGGAGCGGAACATTTCAATCTGGATCAGTTTGGCGCAGAGTATGCTTATACTCTGGATGGTGACAGTGAAGGGGAGATTCAGTACGAGAATTTTAATGCCTGCAAAGCAGAATTTGAAATCAGGGGATTTAATGTTCATCCGGGTGAAGGAAAAGATACGATGATCAATGCCAGTCTGGTTGCGATAGAGATCAACAACTGCCTGCCATCTATGGAGACACCGAGAGGAACCGAAGACTATGAGGGATTTTATCATCTGATCAGCATGCAGGGGGAAGTCGGTGAAGCGAAACTTAATTATATTGTCAGAGATCATGACAAAAACGGATTCGAAGAGCGGAAGAAGACTCTTCGACTGATAGAAAAGAACTTAAATGCAAAGTGGGGCGAAGGGACGGTAACGCTTAAGATTACTGACCAGTACCTCAATATGAAAGAAATTGTAGAAGAGCACATACATCTGATCGACCATGCGAAAAAGGCATGTGAGGCAGCAGGTGTGGCACCATTGATCCTTCCAATTCGTGGAGGAACCGATGGATGCCAGTTAAGCTTCAAAGGACTGCCGTGTCCAAATCTTGGAACAGGTGGACATGCTTTTCATGGACCATATGAGCATATCAGTGTGGAAGGAATGGAGAAGAGTGTGGAGCTCCTTCTTGCCCTGATTCAGGAATATACGAAATAATCTACGGAGTTGCAATAAAACGGTTAACATGCTCCATTGTGGCTTTTATAATCGAAAGATCTGCCTGTACATCGCCGGTCTCCAGAGAGTGATTGGCATTTGGCGTAAGAAAAAGAGGGACTTCTTTTTGTTCAGCCAGTGTACGGATAGAGTCTGTTTCTGCCCATGGATCTGCAGTACCGTGAAATGCAATGCTGCCGGGACGAGCAAAGGAAAAAGTGTCAGTCAGAGGTGTGAACAGGATGCTTTTTCCTTTTATATTATGTCTGGAAGCATAAGCGGAAGCGATAACTGTACCGATGCTTTTGGAAATAAAGAGAATGCTGCCATAGGAATTCCAGTCGATATCCTGCAGAGCCTGTTCTGTTTGTTCATAAGCAAGCTCAAAAGCCTGCTTCATTTTTGCGTGATCACCCTTGACATTCTCAGGGAGGGTTCCGTAGGATACAGCGAGAATCTGATACCCATAATGTCTGGCAAGACGGTTTGCATAATACAGGAGTGGTTTGTCAGCAGTATAGCCGATTCCCGGGAAAATTACTGCCAGTTTTGGGGCGCTTTTATCAGAATCATAAGTATATGCAGATGCTTTGTCATAGAGCATTTGCTGATGAATTTTTTCCTGAAGGTCTTTTAAGGTCACAGAGATTGTATAAGGCTCTTCCGGGAGATAATCATAACCGGTGAGAACACCGTTTTCTTCCATGGCATAAACAATGTGCAATGCCCCCATAAGTTCCATATCGTCTTCAATATCAGAAAGTAATTCTTCGTATGTTTTCATCTTGATTTGTTCCTCGTATTTATATTTTATAAAATTCAGTCATGTGTATAAAAAACAAAATAATTATTGCATGTTTTATTAAAACGGGCAAGGAAAATTGAAAAACTCCTGCCAGTTACCTGGTTAAGGTGTCAATAAAATTGGGGAATAGCTTGCAAATCACGATCAAATAAAATATGATATAGAGATGTTAAACTATACAATGTAAGGAAAATATATGAAAAACAGAAACAAAGGTTTTACACTTGTGGAACTTGTGATCATCATTGCAATTCTTGCGATTCTTATAGGTGTTCTTGCACCGACTTATACCAAATATATAGAAAAAAGCAGGGAATCAACTGATCTTGCAAATGTCAGGACGGCGTATGACAAAGTGGTGATGGAAACGGGAATAGAGGGAAATGAAGATGTAAAGGAGATCGTTCATCTGAAGCAGAAAATAGACAAATGGCAGTCTTCAGATACGGTGACAATTGCCGGAATCTCTCATTCCAATGATGATCCGGATACGGATAACTGGAAAGGGTATCCTGTTGCAGGTGGAATATGCGAAGTGTCCATGAATCCTGAAACCGGTATTTTATTTGACTGGAAAACCGGAAAAGGAGACAGTGTAGAAAACGATGAAGTAAAAGAATACTGGTTTAACCTGGAAGAAAACTTCGACAGAGTTCTTCAGGAAAGTAATGCACTGAACGGTGTAACTGGCATCTTTGAAATCGATTCCAGATGCCAAAAATCTACTATGGTTCCAAGGATAGAGATGAAGATGGCATCTGACAGTCTCCTTAAGAAAGGAACCTGGGCATATTATGGAAGGGCGAAGGATGCTAGAAAACGTGCTTTGCTCTGGACTTCTGTTAATACAGATGTTGTCGGTGCGAACCAGAAGATTCCTGTGATTGTCTGCACGGCAGATAATAAATATTATGTAGCAGAATCTACAACCGCCAAACGTACAGGATATGGCCCTGATTACGTTGCGATTGCAGCGCAGATGAGCACAGGCACTGCAAAAAAAGAGCTGGCTGAGACCGCAGTAAAATATGACAGTCTTCAGGCCGCATACGACGCATATAAAAAACTGCTCACAGATGGAAAATATAAGCAATATAAAAATTCGTTGGATTTTAATATTCATTGGTGAAGGTAACTGGTGAAGATGGTTATTCCTTTGCAGTTTACTGGTTGCTTTTATTTCTCCGACAAGCTATACTAATCTGAGCGACAAAGTATGGATTGGAGGATTTTTATAATGAAAATTGCAGTAACTTATGATAATGGAAATGTTTTTCAGCATTTTGGAAAAACAGAAAACTTTAAGGTTTATGAAGTAGAAGACAACAAAGTTGTTTCAAGTGAAGTGATCGGTTCTAACGGAACTGGACATGGTGCCCTGGCCGGACTTCTGGCAGAACAGGGGATTGATGTACTGATCTGCGGTGGTATTGGAGGAGGTGCACAGACTGCACTTGCGGAGGCAGGTATTCAGTTATGCTCCGGTGCACAGGGAAATACCGATGAAGTAGTAGAAGCTTATCTGAAGGGCGAACTGGAATCAGCAGGAACAACCTGTGACCATCATCATGAAGAAGGACATTCCTGTGGAAACCATGAGGAAGGGGAGTCCTGTGGAAGCAGCTGTGGCGGCTGTGGTTCACATAAACCGGCATTTTCCGGACCGAATGTAGGAAAGACATGCCGTACACATTACAAGGGAACATTCAACGATGGAACACAGTTTGATTCTTCCTATGATCGTGGACAGCCGCTGGAGTTTGTCTGCGGAGCAGGACAGATGATCAAAGGCTTTGATGCAGCTGTTGCAGACATGAAGGTCGGAGAAATCAAAGAAATCCATCTGATGCCGGAAGAGGCTTATGGACAGCCGAATCCGGATGCGATCTTTACTCTTGAGATTGAACAGCTTCCGGGTGCAGAGGACCTGACAGTAGGTCAGCAGGTATATTTGTCTAATCAGTATGGGCAGCCTTTCCCGGTCAAAGTTACAGCCAAAGATGAAAAGACAATTACATTTGATGCCAATCACGAGATGGCTGGTAAAGAGCTGAACTTTAAGATTGAGCTTGTAGAAGTAAAATAAATGTCGAAGAAGTGCGGAGTTTGTCAATAAGTTTCGAACTCTTTTGATGGACGTACACAGTGCGGCATGCTAGTATGGAAGAAAGAAAATTATGTAGCTGTCTGGCGGCATTAAAGGACAGTGATATGATTCGTTTCTGCTTTATTCTGTGCGGCATGCCGCTTCTTTTGTTCTAAGACCGTTCTGGTTGAGAAAGGGAAATCTCCATGTTTTACTTGCGTTGTCGGGCGAAATTTCCATGTGTAATGAAATAGGATATGATGAAAAAAGACCGGAATGTGTTGTTTCGGTCTTTTTATGTGGTGGAAACTGATCTATCAGGGCATTCTTGAATTATCTGAATTCCACGGCATGTTTTCTTTTCCAGATGGGAAATAAATTTCGCTGGCAGACGTAATTCTTCCGTTGTTCAATGCTTATGGCATGGAAGAATGTTTTCCACATATCAGTATATTCATCTTCATAAGATTCTGTCTTTTGTAATACCGAAAATTCATCGTCCGTCAGATAGCGCAGATAATTTTCACCATCTTTTACATGTACACAGGCAGTTTTGCGGTTATCATCGATGATCATCCAGTGTTCGGAGGGCATACGGTTGGCAAAATGGTTGCCAACCAGCATGATTACATCATTCCTGGGCTCCAAATGACTGACATAGACCTGGTTTTCCAGACTTTGAAAACGGGCAAATTCCCGAAAATGATGCGCTTCATTTGATACCTGGCGCCGGAGTTCGAGAAGATTCATTACATGTGGATTCGTATATTGCCCGACTACAGTACTGCCAATAGCAAACCCCACCCGAAGAAAGTCATAGATTGCCTGCAGAGCGTTCTCATCCGCAGACAATGAGGCGTAGTAGATGTTCATGTATGCAGTTTCAGAGATGCTTCTCCGAATGGAGCGTATAACTTTTTCTGCTTTGGAAGGATCACCATCCACATGGATATATTCATCAAACATTGTTTGTTGAAAGATAGGTTCTTTCTTTAGTCCAATCTGGTTATGACCGACTTTCAGGGCTTCTGACCAGGCATCATAGATGCAGGTCATGATATCCGTTAAGCGGTCCTGGCAAGTATATATTTTCATATTTTTATTCCGTATTCTGATCCTATATGTAAAAGTGGCTGGAAACTGGCAGAGGGAAGTTTAGCCGATCCCAAAATCAGCGAGAGTCATCTGGGAATAAGATTCATTGGAATGTTGTACTTTCCAGGAATCTTTTGCATCTACCTGAACCAACTGTCGGGTGATATAGGCTTCTTCAATGGGAGTACGATACATTTGTCTGCCACCGCAGGTGATAAAATAATGTGCGCGTTTCAAAACTACGCCCATTCTTTTCAGATTGTCAAAATTCAGACGGCCATATCGTCTGGCATAAGTGATCCGGCTGGCGGATTTTGGCCCGATTCCGGGAACCCGAAGCAACGTGGCATAAGATGCTTTTTCAACTTCCACTGGAAAGTGTTCCAGATGGCGCAGCGCCCAGTCGCATTTGGGATCCAGCAGTTCATTGAAGTTGGGCTGAGATTCGGATAACAGTTCATCTGCCTGGAAGCCATAGAAGCGTAGCAGCCAGTCTGCCTGATACAGGCGATGTTCCCGCAGAAGTGGAGGTGGAGTTCCAATCTGAGGGAGAATGGAGTCATCATTTAACGGAATATATGCCGAATAGAAGACTCGTTTCAGATCAAAGCCCTGGTACAGAGCCTGGCTGGTCTGTAACAGAGTATAGTCACTTTCGCCAGTGGCACCGATGATCATCTGGGGACTCTGCCCTGCCGGAGCGAAATTCCGTTTCAGATCAGACATGTCAAGAGGTGCCAGCTGACAGGCATTTTCCCATGTCAGGATATGTTTCGTGAATTTATTTTTATCACGGGAGATAAGATTCGGATCCTCTTTTTTGAGGGGAGGATTGTTCCCGGGTTTTGCATCGGTATTCTGCATATTGAGTTTTTCTCTGAAGGTTTTCTTGGAATCGTCTGAGAAAATACCATTTCTTAAAAACTGATTTCCCCGGCTTCGATCCATATATGCAGACTTTCCAGCAGCTATCCGGTGAGAGGCAATAGTACTTTGTACTTTTCCCATGGGATTCAGGATATTCTGCATGGTTTTATTGGGGGCAAGAGAACGCAGAGCTGTTTCTGTCGGAAGTTCCAGATTGACACTGATGCGGTCTGCCAGATATCCGGCCGTGGCAAGCAGCTCGTCAGAGGCCCCGGGAATTGTTTTTACATGAATGTATCCGTTGAAATGGTACCGGGTACGGAGGAGCAGCAGTGTCTCACACATTTTTTCCATGGTATAGGTCGGATTTTTTAAGACACCGGAGCTTAAGAAGAGCCCTTCGATATAGTTCCGTTTGTAAAATTCAACGGTTAGTTCACAGATTTCCTGTGGCGTAAAGGTGGCACGGCGTACATCATTGCTGGCACGGTTGATGCAATATTTACAGTCATAGGCACAATGATTTGTCATCAGGATCTTGAGAAGGGAAATACATCTTCCATCAGCGGCAAAACTGTGACAGATGCCACATGCCTCTGCATTGCCGAGCTCTCCTTTCTTTCCGTGTCGGCTGGAACCGCTTGAAGTACATGCGACATCATATTTGGCTGCATCTGCCAGAATCTGTAACTTTTCCTGCGTTGTGTAATTATTATTTGTAATCTGTGTGATCATATATCTATTATACAAACATATGTTCGGAAAAGCAAGAGGAACATTTGGGGAAATTATTAAGCTGTTGCTTGACCGACCAGAAGCAGGGTGCTATACTTGCCGCAAACAAAAGAAACCGCAAAGATTGTATTTTCCACATCCGTAGAACACAGAAATCTGCTTGTGAGTTGATTTTTATGGAGATACTGCAAATGAACAAAAATAAGATAAACGGAATATCCCTGATTCCATTCGGGCTGCTGGCCGGTTTTGCAGATGATAAAGAAATCCGGCTCATTGAATTGGCAGAAAACGGGTTTAAATTCCGGCTGCAACAGGAGATTGCGGATGTCGGACAGTTTCGAATCTGTTTTTATAACAGTAATGATTCTGCGTATCGGGAGATTCAGGTAAAGGAATTTTGCATACAGAAAGAGCAGCAGGAACAATTTTATACGGTGTATTCTGCATTTACAGAGCAGGAAGATTTCAGAAAAGAAGTGCAGGGACTTGTCGCCCGTTACAGCAGATATATTCGCCTGAAAACAGAATGTGATGATGCAGAACTGGCTGAAGAACTGACCGGTTATCCGGCAGAGAAAGATGAAATTTTTGCAGAAGGTCTGGAGCAGCAGAAGAAAGAGTGGTTTCAGGATGTGCCGGTAAATAAACTGGCAGAAGCTATAAATCGTGTATCGGAAGTCGCGTTCGAGCTGGACCACCCGGAATTGTATCAGGCGTATCTGAAAGAAGATATTTCCGCATTCATGGAAAATTACTGGATTCAGAATGGATTTTCACAGGCAGTGTCAGATATCGCCCCAGACAGATTGTATATAGGAAATCAGTTCTGCCATCTGTTGTTTCCAGAGGAGAGATGTCTGTTTGAAATGATGGAAAAAGCACAGAGAGAAAATATTTCCATCACACTTGCATACACATATATCCGTGAGGATATGTTGAAAACAACGGACGAACTGCTGGCAAAAGTGGATAACTGGTGCAAAGAGCGACAGACCACAGTAGAGGTTGTTGTCAATGACTGGGCAATGGTGGGAATTCTGCGAAAGTATCCGAAACGAATGACACCACTTCTGGGAACGCTTCTTAATAAACGAAAAAAAGATCCACGGATGGGTTATAAAAAAGGCGGCCGGATTTTATATGAGCAGAACAGTCTGAATGCAGAATTTTACAGGAAATTTCTTGGAGAAGAATGTAATATTTGGCGTTATGAATGGGAATCCTGTGGATATGCACAAAACTTTCCGGGCACTTTGAATGAAAAAAACAGTCTGCATTTTCCTTTTTATCAGACCAATACCTCCCAGTACTGTCCATTGCACGCAATCTGTACGGATGGTGAGAGAGGAAAACAGAAACTGGTGACGAACTGTCCTTATTTCTGCGAACGGAATATGGTGCTGTACCCAAAACATCTGCATATGACGGGAAGATACAATTCACTGTTTGGAGTAGATACGGAAGTACTGAAACATCCTGAAAAACTGGAAGCATATGTAACATCAGGAATCGACCGGCTGGTATTGGGACTGTCATAAGGGGTGTCAGACCAGATGGACAGGAACAATAAAATAAGATAACGATGAGGAAAATGCGAATGAAGATTACAGCGGGACTGGGATCGGTGGAAGAGTACGAGCGTTTTGTGAGGGCAGGAGCGGACGAATTTTTCAGTGGGTATGTGCCTTATGAGTGGGCAAAGAAATATGGGACAGTTATGCCGCTTAACAGAAGAGAGGTGCTGGCTTATAATGTACAGATTGGTTCATTCAGTGAAATGGAGATCCTTTCTACTATGGTAAAAGAATATGGCAGGCCGGTACATCTGACGTTTAATTCTCTTTATTATATTCCAGAGCAGTATCCGGAGATTGCTGAGATCATAAAGAGGTGTATGGAGATTGGGTTTCATAGCTATATTATTGCGGATCCGGCGCTGATTCTGTATTTAAGACAGAACAATATCGACTGTGAAATTCATCTTAGCGGGGAAACAGCGGAAGTAAATCGGGGCATGGTGGATTTCTTTCAGAAGCTGAAACTGAAACGTGTGATCTTTCACAGAAAGAATACGATAAAAGATATGCAAAGTATTATCGCATATCAAAGAATAACAGAAACGGAGCAGTCAGGGCATGTACAAAATGTAATGCCGGAACAGAGCAGGGTGGAATTTGAAGCATTTATTTTAAACGAGCTCTGCCAGTTTACCGGAGCATTCTGCAATTCCCTTCATTGCGATGAGATGGGATATCTGTGTCGTGTACCGTATCGATTGGGAGCTATGAGTACGAGAAAAGTACAAGAATCGACAAAATTCGACAAGTGGAAACAAGAAAAAAACCAAGAAACAATTGATTTTACCGGAGAGGAGCTGCCGGAAAGTATTTCACAGGACACCAACGGTTATCTCTGCGGCGAGACGGGCTGCGGACTGTGTGCGTTATATCAGTTGCAGGAAGCAGGGATCACACACCTCAAACTGGTTGGCAGAGGAAACTATACAGACTTTATGGAAAAAGATATTCGGAATCTTCGGAGAGCTCTGAGTATTCTGGAAGTATCTGACTCGAATGTTATCTACTGGCAGAATCTGAAAGAAGAACTTTTTCCATATGGATGCAGCGAAAACTGCTATTATAAAGAAAATTTCAAATATAAATAGGAAATAACTGAACTGCGGCAGAAGTCGAAAAAATTAGTGTTGCACTCGTAAAAATACAATATATTGATAAAAACTTTCAAAATACAACTACAAATTGTACAAAATTAAAAGCATGCGTTAATTAATTGACAAAGGTGCTTTCAATAGTGTACACTAGCGGCGTGAACGAGGGAGAGTTCACATGTAACTATAATAAGATTCCGGTCTTATTTTTCTTTTAGGAGAAAAGTTAGACGGGACATACGCGGAATAAATTCTATTTTAGAGAGGTGCAAAAATGAAAAACTTTTCACAGTGGGAAGGTTTCAAAGGAAACCGTTGGAAAGAAAAAATCGACGTTCGTAATTTTATTTCAATGAACTACACACCATATGACGGAGATGCTTCCTTCCTGGAAGAACCTACAGAGGCTACAAACAAACTGTGGGGAAAACTTCAGGAACTTCAGAAAGAAGAGCGTGCAAAAGGCGGCGTTCTGGATATGGAGACAGAGGTTGTTACATCTCTGACAGCATATGGCCCGGGATACATCGATGAAGACCTCAAAGATCTTGAAAAAGTTGTTGGTCTGCAGACAGACAAACCGCTGAAACGTGCATTCATGCCATACGGTGGTATCAAAATGGCAGAGCAGGCATGTGAGACTTACGGATACAAAGTAAGCGACAAGATCAAAGACGTTTTCCATAACTACGAATTTAAAACACACAACCAGGGTGTATTTGATATCTACACACCAGAAATGAAAGCAGCCCGTCACAACAAAATCCTGACAGGTCTTCCGGATACTTATGGACGTGGACGTATCGTTGGTGACTACAGACGAGTAGCACTGTACGGTATCGACGCTCTGATCGAAGGAAAACAGAAAGACTTTGCAGCTTGCGACCGTCAGGGTATGAGACGTTATGACTTCCAGCTTCGTGAGGAAATCGCAGATCAGATTCGCGCACTCAAAGGCATGAAAGTTATGGCTGAAGCTTACGGATATGATATTTCACAGCCGGCTAAAGATGCAAGAGAAGCATTCCAGTGGCTGTACTTCGGATATCTTGCAGCAATCAAGACTCAGAACGGTGCTGCAATGAGTGTTGGACGTATCTCTACATTCCTTGATATCTATATTGAAAGAGATCTTGAGAACGGAACTCTTACAGAGAAAGAAGCTCAGGAGCTTGTTGACCACATGGTAAT
>OLOO01001819.1_pt1 | contig 12971 bp, 10 predicted proteins | sample 1672621 | NCBI WGS metagenome assembly OLOO01 (sample SAMEA3136706, study PRJEB25190) | human gut metagenome | biome: human gut; feature: human-associated habitat; material: faeces | place: Austria | collected 2013 | reverse complement strand
TTGCCAGTCTGGAATTTGTCAGAGACCTGGTGACAGCAGTGCCGACTTCTGCGAATGTGAAATATTATGCACAGATCGTGGCAGACAAATCTGTGATGCGTAAGATGATCAAATTGAATGAAGAGATTGAAAATATGTGCTATGCCGGAAAAGAACCTCTGGAGTCTATCATGGAGCAGACCGAGAAATCCATGTTCCAGTTATTACAGAGGCGAACGACCGGCGAATATGTTCCAATCAAGCAGGTGGTCTTGAATGCGCTGGATAAGATTGAAAAGGCATCTAAGAGTAAGGGAACCGTTACAGGAATCCCGACCGGATTCATTGATCTGGATTATAAACTGTCCGGCTTCCAGCCGTCAGATTTTATCCTGATCGCGGCGCGTCCGTCCATGGGTAAGACGGCATTTGTCCTGAACATCGCACAGTATATGGCGTTCAAGAAGAATAAAGCGGTTGCCATCTTCAGTCTTGAGATGTCAAAGGAACAACTGGTAAACCGACTGTTCTCACTGGAATCACAGGTAGATGCACAGTCACTCAGAACCGGTAATATGAAAGATTCCGACTGGGAGAAGTTGATTGAAGGAGCAGGTGTGATCGGTCAGTCGAAACTGATCATTGATGATACACCGGGTATCTCCATCTCGGAATTAAGATCAAAGTGCAGGAAATACAAGCTGGAGCATGGACTGGATATCATCATCATCGACTACTTACAGTTAATGACCGGAAGTGTAGGGAAGAGTTCCGAATCCAGACAGCAGGAAGTCTCAGACATTTCCCGTCAGTTAAAGGGACTTGCCAGAGAGCTGAATGTACCGGTTGTATCGCTGTCACAGTTAAGCCGTGCGGTAGAAAGCCGGCCGGACAAGCGGCCGATGCTTTCTGATCTCCGTGAATCCGGAGCCATTGAGCAGGATGCGGATGTGGTAATGTTTATCTACAGGGATGAATACTATAACAAAGATTCAGAGTTCAAAAAACAGGCAGAAATCATTATCGCAAAACAAAGAAACGGTCCGGTAGGGACCGTTAATCTGGCCTGGTTAGGTGAGTACACAAAGTTTGCGAACCTAAGCAGACAGGAAGATTCGTTTTAGTTTTTTTACTGGACCGGCATCGGCCGAAGCTTTACGGAAGGATTGCTGCTGGCGGATCAGCTGGTCCAGTTTTTTGAATTCCAGCTCTTCCTGGCGTTCTTTTGCATCCAGAAGAAATGTCATCTCCTGGCTGAACATGTTGAGAAGCACTTCGTTGTTATTCTGCAGCATGCGTTTTAACTGAAGCTGTTCCCTGGTCCGTCTGATATCCGGGATCAGGGCTTTGAGATCGGAAAGGGAGACACCCTGTTCGTAGAGATCCCTGATACATGCATACAGTCTGGCATCATCTTTGGTCTCGCGTTTGATCTGTTCTAAAGTATTCAAAGCATTGGTATGATTTCCCACATTAGATACCCCCTTATAATATAATACTTGTCCCTTATGGGTAAATGTATCATAGCACAGGGGAAGGCACCGATTTCGTCAGAATCCGTCGAGGGAAACAAAAATGTTGAAAAATGCGCAGTACATAAATACTGCGCATGAGTTTGTCTGAATATGCAAAAGAACCTGCTGTTGGCAGGTTCTTTGTATATGCTTCTTATTTCGAATGATTAGCCTTCAGAAATAGCTCCTACTGGACACTGAGCTGCACATGCTCCACAATCTACACAAGCGTCAGCATCAATTTCATAATGCTCTGCTCCCTGAGAAATAGCTCCTACTGGACATTCAGCTTCGCAAGATCCACAGCTTACACATTCATCACCAATTACGTGTGCCATAGTATTATACCCTCCTTTGAGTTTAAATTCTAGACATAAATCAATTCGTTGTCTCTGTCCATATCATAATACAAAAAGCTGAAATAAACAAGTAAATTACATGTTTTTTTGGAAATACATAAAAGTTTAGTCATAACTAACTTGCGTTAGCAGATACTGTTGTGAAAAAGCATATTCGGTGGTGAAAAGAGACGTTCTTTTGAATTTTGGGTAAATCCCAGTTAAAATTAAGAAAAATTTCAATAAAAAATTCAACAAATTTTCACCGTTTTGGTGTATAGTATAGAATGCTGATGAAGTATAAGAAAAATAGAAGTGAAAATAGGAGTAGAATATAATACAGGTAGAAATGATACCGGATATAGGAGAGAGGAAAATGAAAAGAAATCGAATCATTGCTATGCTGCTTGGTACAGCACTGCTTGTATGCGGATGTCAGCAGACACCGAAAGCAACGGATGAAGAGAAGAAGATTGAAGCAGAGAAGAATACAACCAAGACAGAAGAGAAGGAATATCAGGGCAAATTAGACCTGATCAGTCCGGTGGCTTATAATAATACAAACGGACTGAAGCTGAAAAAGGGAGACTACATTTCTATTATAGGAAAGGCGAATGGTACGCAGTATTGGGACGAAGTAAAGAAAGGCGTGACACAGGCTGCAGAGGATCTGAATGCAAGTCTTGGATATACAGGAAAAGACAAGATAAAAGTAACGTATAATGCACCGGATAAAGCAGATAATGTGGATGATCAGGTGAACCTTCTGGATGAAGAATTGGACAGATATCCGGTTGCGGTCGGAATCTCAATTGTAGATCTGCAGGCTTGCCAGGTACAGTTTGATCTCGCAACAGACAGCGAGATCCCGGTTGTCACTTTTGATTCCGGGTCTGATTATCAGGGAGTGGCTGCGGATGTATCGACAGACAATGTAGCTGCAGGAACAGAAGCAGCACAGAGACTGGCAGAAGAGATGGGAGACAGCGGGGAAGCAGTTCTGTTCATTCAGGATTCGAAATCACAGGCTGCTCTTCAGAGAGAAAAAGCGGTGACGGATGAACTGACAGCAAACCATCCGAATATTTCTGTAGTAAATGTATATCATATGGATGAATTGAGCAATATGCAGAAGACAGTATCTGACGAGATCAATGCCGGAACTTACCGTCCAAAAGACAGTGAACTTCCGGATGGACAGCTTATCGGAGAAGATATAGTGGCTGCAGACAGTATTACAGAAGACCAGGTAGTCGATTACATCCTTGCCAAACATCCGAATATCACCGGCTGCTTTGCGGCAAACGGTGATTCTGTGAAACTGGCAGTTGATGGACTGAAAAGAAATAAAATGGAGAAAAAAGTAAAAGTGATCGGTTTTGATGCCAATGATGATGAGATCCAGAATCTGAAAGACGGTACGGTTGATGGATTGATCGTGCAGAATCCATTCGGCATGGGATACGCAACCGTGGTGGCTGCGGCAAGAGCTTCTCTTGATATGGGAAATGAAGCTGTAGTGAATACCGGATATACCTGGGTGACAAAAGAGAATCTGAAGACGGATGAAGTGCAGAAGATGCTCTATACAAAATAAAAAAGAAAGTCATTTCTGTGAATATGAGCAGAAGTGACTTTCTTTTTTTGAAGATAAGGGATAATTCCCTGTTACATTAGCCTGCAGCTTTCGGAAGTGAAAATGAAAACTCTGTTCCTACTCCTTCCGTACTCACTACAGTGATGTTCTCACCATGTGCCTGCACCGCTTCTTTCACGATCGCAAGTCCAAGACCGGTGCCTTTCTTATCCTTCCCGCGGGAGAGATCACTTTTGTAAAAACGTTCCCAGATTTTTCCGAGTGCCGCCCTTGGAATTCCGATCCCATTATCTTTGACTGCGGTATATACTTTTTCACCGCGGTCTGTTGTTTCGATGGTAATAATAGAATCCGGATCGCTGAATTTAATGGCATTGTCCAGCAGATTGTATAAGACTTGCTGGATTTTACGTTTGTCGGCATTTACATTCAGATGCTTTGTTGCGAAGACCAGTTCAATAGAGATCTTTTTCTGGGTGCAGACTCCCTCGAAGGATGCCGCCACGTGTTTGATCATCTCGTGGATATCGAATACTTCTCGGTTGAGAAGCAGGTGATTGGTGTCGAATTCATTTAATGTCAGCAGATCATGTGTCAGGTCTGTCAGACGTTCCGTTTCAAATAAGATAATCTTCAGGTACTTCTCATGTAGTTCAGGCGGGATAGTTCCGTCTGTCATAGCTTCTACATACCCTTTGATGGAAGTAAGCGGAGAACGGAAATCGTGGGATACATTTGCTACAAATTTCTTCTGGTAATCTTCCATATCACGAAGCTGTGAAGACATATAGTTCAGTGATGCGGACAGATAACCCATCTCGTCTTCGGTCGTGACCGGAATCTCATATTCCAGATTACCGGAAGCATACTGTGTTGCAGCTTCGGTGATTTTGTGAAGCGGGCGGTAGACAAGGAAATGGAATGCCAGCAGGATAATGAACGAGAGCAGGAAGATCACGATGAGTGTGATATACACACCACGCATCAATATATCCGTCATAGTATCAACGACGGTAGTGTACTGATGGATCATCAGATAACCTTTTGGAAAATACCCGTAAGTTACCGGAACGGTCACAGTGATGACATCATTGTCGAAATATCCGTGATAATCACCGGTCTGTGAACGGTCACTTCCGGATTCGGCAGGATCAAAATCCTTGATCGTATCCGGAGCGGATGGGTACTCACCGGAATGAGCGGAGGCGATCATGTTACCGTCCCTGGAAACGAACCAGACTGCGACATCCAGCTGGGTCTCAATCCCAGATAAGATCATCTGTGTATCGGATTCCTGCAATTCACCGGAAAAATAACCGGGAAGATAGCTGGTGGCAACCATCGTAGCTTCCCGGTACATGCTGTTACTTACACGGTTAAAGATCGGTGTACGGACCAGATTCTCTGTCAGCGTTGCGGCTGTAAAAAGGCTTAAGAATCCGAATATGATATAGATAAATATGAATTTTAAATATAATGTACTTTTCATGATATCTACCCGCTGTTATTTTACTTCAAATTTGTAACCGATTCCCCATACGGTGCTGAGACTCCAGCCGTTGTGATCCTTGATCTTCTCGCGGAGACGTTTGATATGAACATCTACGGTACGGGTATCGCCGATGTATTCGTAACCCCAGATCTGATCCAGCAGCTGTTCTCTGGTGAAGACCTGATTTGGAGAAGATGCGAGGAAATAAAGAAGTTCCAGTTCCTTCGGCGGCATCTCAACGGTATGTCCGTCAACAATGACAGAATAATTAGTCAGATTGATCTCAATTCCAGGATATTCGACACATTTTCCCTTATCTGCCTGAGGGGTCTCAGGTTTTGAACCAACCTGATAGCGGCGTAAAACAGCTTTTACGCGGGCAACAAGCTCTTTGGCATCGAACGGTTTCATAATATAATCATCTGCGCCGAGTTCAAGACCAAGTACCTTGTCGAATACTTCGCCTTTGGCTGAGAGCATGATGATCGGGGTGTTGGATCTGGTGCGGATCTCACGACAGACCTGATATCCATCGATACCAGGCAGCATAAGATCTAAAAGGACCAGATTCGGTTTGTAAGTATCAAAGGCAATCAGTGCCCGTTCGCCGTCGTGGACCATCATGGTATCAAAGCATTCTTTGGCCAGATATAAAGAGACCAGTTCGGCAATATTTTCATCGTCATCGACGATCAGTATTTTCTGTTTATTCATAGATGTATACGCCTCCCATATGCAGATGCATTTTTTATTTTATTTTAGTTCGGCAATGGTTACGCCTGCGTCACCCTCGCCGAAAGCCCCAAGACGGAATGATTTGACATGTTTCTGCCGCTTCAGATATTTGTGGATACCGGCTCTTAAGGCCCCGGTACCTTTTCCGTGAACGATTCTTACGGAACGGAGATGTGCAAGCGATGCATCATCCAGATACTTATCCAGTTCGGCAACCGCCTCATCGACCGTTTTTCCAAGAAGGTTGATCTCCGGACTGATCGCAAGGGATTTGCCCATTTTAACTTTACCTTTGCCGGTCTGACGAGTTCTTCCGGCAAATGAATATGCCGGCGCTTCGTCAATGATCTCCAGATCGGAAATATTGACTGTGGAGCGCAAGATTCCCATCTGCACGGTGACATTCCCTTTGGCATCCGGAAGTGAAGTGACAGATCCGGTCAGGTTCATGCTGAGTACTTTGACAGATTCACCTAACTTGAAATCACTGGCTTTGTAAGTCTTTTTCGGTTTTTTCGTATCCGTCTTCATGGAATTCTGTGTGGCATTCATTTTCTTACGGAGACGTTCACGTTCTTTTTCCATCTCGGCAACGGAAATATTTGCCTTGCCGAACTTGTGGAAGTTACGCATCGTCTCATCGGCGGTTTCCTTGGCATCGGCCAGAATCTCATGCGCTTTTTCATTGGCTTCACGGATGATGCGGTCGCGCTGCTCTTCTAATTTGTCACGTTTCTGACGGGTCTCTTCTTCGAGACGTTCCAGCTCACGTTTGTAGTGCTCGATTTCTTCCTGTTCTTTTCGTATAGTACGCTTACTTGTCTCGAGATCGGTCAACAAGTCTTCGAAGGATTCATCCTGTTCGGTCAGGTGTGTTCTGGCATCATCGATGATGTAATCAGGAAGGCCAAGCTTTCCTGCGATGGCAAACGCATTACTCTTTCCCGGGATACCGATCAGAAGACGGTAAGTCGGACTGAGCGTCTCGACATCAAATTCACAACAGGCATTCTCAACACCTGGTGTGGAAAGAGCGAAGACTTTCAGCTCACTGTAGTGAGTAGTTGCCATGGTGCGGATCCCTCGCTGATGGAGATAGCTTAAGATGGCGATTGCGAGAGCGGCACCTTCAGTAGGGTCGGTTCCTGCGTTCAACTCATCGAACAGCACCAGAGAATGTTCATCTACATGTTTTAAGAACGAGACGATGTTCGTCATGTGAGAGGAGAAGGTACTGAGGCTCTGCTCAATACTTTGTTCATCTCCGATATCGGCATATACATTTTCAAAAAGAGCCAGCTCCGAACGGTCCAGTGCAGGGATATGAAGTCCCGCCTGCCCCATCAGGGTAAATAATCCGACCGTTTTTAAGGAAACAGTCTTACCGCCGGTGTTTGGTCCGGTTACGATCAGAAGGTCGAAAGTGTCACCGAGAGTGACGGTGATCGGAACGACTTTCTTTTTATCTAACAGAGGATGACGTCCTTCGCGGATATGGATTTTTCCCTTTGTATTGAAGACAGGCTTACTTGCGTTCATAAGAATTGCAAGGTTCCCTCTTGCGAAAATGAAGTCCAGTTCCGTCATGATTTTATAGTTGGTGCGGATGGACTCTGTATATTCTGCGACATCGGCACTTAAGCGTGCAAGGATTATCTGTATCTCTTCCTGCTCTTTGCCGTAAAGTTCTTTCAGGTCATTATTCAGTTTTACAACAGACATTGGTTCGATGAACAGGGTAGAGCCCGTGGCAGACTGATCGTGGATCAGACCGGATACCTGGCTCCGGTATTCGGCTTTGACCGGGATACAATAGCGGTCCCCGCGCATTGTGATGATCGAATCCTGCAGATAGGTGCGGAGTGAACCATTGACCAGAGAAGATAAGGTAGAATGTACTTTATCGTTGATCTGGTTCATGGAGCGGCGGATCTGCTTCAGAGTGCTGCTGGCATCATCGCTGATCTCATCTTCGTCAATGATACATCTGCGTATCTCGGTGCTGATCAGTGTCAGCGGCTCAATCTGCTGGAAAAATATATCCAGACAATCTTCCGCATCGTCTACAGTCTCATGACGGCCGTAGGCTTTGATCTGCCCTGCATTTTCCAAAAGCTTGCAGATGCGCAGGAGTTCCCCGCTTCCAAGAGCTGCACCGACTTCCAGACGCTTTAAAGATTCCCCGACCGGGTTGCAGCTTCCGAAAGAAGGACGTCCCTTCCTGATGATACGGGTAAATGCGGCGGCAGTTTGTTCCTGTGCAGTATTGATATCCGGAAGAGATGTCATGGGTTTCAATCTCTTGCAGCGTTCTTTGCCGCCGAAAGAGGTTGCCTGTTCTATTAAGATGTCAATAATTTTATGATATTCTAATTTCGTTAATGTTTTTTTATTCATGTTTTTCACCTGGATCTATTCTATGTTACTGTATGTACAGTAATTCTAGTCAGTAACTATTCTACCTTATTTACGCTATAAAGAAAAGGATAATATTGAACATTCCCATTCCATACGGTATACTATAAAAAGGATTGTAAAGGAGACGGAAGAGCTGATGGATGAGCAGAAACATCTGAAAAATGAACAGGGCGAACCTGGAAATAAAACTGAAAAATCAGAGTATTTATTTATGCAGGAAACAATCAAAGATGAGAACAGCCGCGGGAAAAAGTACCGTAAAGATCTGCTTCGGATCGCAGGACTTGGAGTGGCGTTCGGTGTGTGTGCCTGCATTAGTTTTTCTGCGCTCAGGCCATGGCTTGATGAAAAGTTTCCCGGAGATTCACAGGAAGTTGTAATACCGGAAGAAAAAGAGGAAGAAAAGTCGGATGAAACCACTGCAGATACCGGCAATGACAGTACAGTACAGACGCTTGGCATTGACAGTTACAGAGAACTTCAGAAAGCAATGAATTCAGTAGCATCCGAAGCCGCAAAATCGGTAGTTGAGGTCATCGGTATCTCGGGAGAGCAGGACTGGACGGAAGAATCTTATGATAATAAGAACAGTGTGTCCGGACTGATCATTGCGGATAATGGCCAGGAACTTCTGATATACGGAAAGACTTCTATATTAAGAGATACAAAAGAGATCCATATCAGATTCGCGGATGGGACAACGAAGCAGGCTTCTGTGAAGAAGAAGGATGAAAGTCTTGGATTTGCGATCTATGCTGTAGCCAAAAGCAGCATCGCGCAGTCAACATGGCAGCAGATCAGTATTGCAACTCTTGGCAGTTCCGGTTCGGTACAGAAAGGAGATGCTGCGGTGGTTCTCGGAAAACCGTTCGGTTATGCGGGAGCGGTTGGATTCGGAACAATTGCGAGCAGCAGAAATGAACTGGACGGTGATGACGGAAGTTATCCGCTTCTTTGTACAGACATTGGTGCGGCAGAGGACGGGACAGGTGTGATCATCAACCTGTCGGGCGAAGTGGTTGGAATTATTGACCAGGGCATATCCGGAAACAGCAGCAAAGAACTGGTGACTGGTTATGGGATCTCAGGATTGAAATCAGAGATTGAACTGTTATCCAACGGTCAGGCGGTGCCATATATCGGCATCCGTGGACTGGATGTGACGGCAGAAATCGAAGCGCAGGGAATTCCCGAAGGCGTGTATGTCCGGACCGTAGAGACGGATTCACCGGCAATGGCAGCAGGGATCCAGAGTGGAGATATCATTACGGAGGCAGCAGGGAAGAAGATAACATCACTATCAGCCTACCAGAGTGTACTGCGGGACCAGAAAAGCGGCAGTAAGATCAGACTCAAAGGACAGAGACAGGGATCCGGTGGTTATGTGGACATTTCCTTTGACGTGACAGTCGGAAGTAAGGAGTAGTCTGCCGGACTGGATGTTTTGGTGCCGGGACAGTTGTAAAATAAAGATATAGAATATAGAAAGAGGAAATAAGATGAGATATATCAATACCCTTCACGAAGGGGAAACGATCAGAAATGTATATTTGTGTAAAGGAAAGCGTTCGGCGGAGACCAGAAACGGAAGACCGTATGATAATCTGATCCTTCAGGATAAGACCGGAACACTGGACGGAAAAGTATGGGATCCGAATTCTGGTGGGATCGCAGACTATGACGAGTTGGATTTCATTGAGGTATATGGTGAGATCATCAGCTATAACAATAATCTGCAGATGAATATCAAGCAGATCAGAAAGGTGCAGGAAGGCGAATACATCGCGGCCGATTATATGCCGACAACAGAGAAAAGTACAGATGGCATGTATGAGGAACTGCTTGGATACATTAAGAAAGTAGACAACCAGTATCTGAGACAAGTACTGGATCATTATTTTATAAAAGACGAGACATTTATCCGTAATTTTAAGGGACATTCGGCAGCGAAGACGGTACATCACGGGTTTGCCGGAGGACTTCTGGAACATACACTGAGTGTTGTGAAGTTCTGTGATTACATGGCAGGGGCATATCCGATCCTGAATAAGGATCTGCTTTTCACGGCGGCAATCTGTCACGATATCGGAAAGACGAAGGAACTGTCATCTTTCCCGGAAAATGATTACACAGACGAAGGACAGCTTCTGGGACATATCGTGATCGGTGTGGAGATGATCGGAGATGCAGTCCGCAATATCCCGGATTTTCCGGAGAAACTTGCGAACGAATTAAAACACTGTATCGTTGCACATCATGGAGAACTGGAATACGGTTCCCCGAAGAAACCGGCACTTGCCGAGGCGATGGCTCTGAATCTTGCTGACAATGCAGATGCGAAGATGCAGACCCTGACAGAGTTATTCAAAGATAAAAAAGGTAATGACTGGCTGGGATATAACCGCCTGTTTGAATCAAATATCAGAAAGACAGTTATTTAATGATGCAGAAGAATGAAGTAGTAAAGGTTAAAATTGAAGATATCGGAGTCGGAGGAGAAGGCATCGGCAAGGTGGACGGGTATACACTGTTCATCAAAGATGCCATTATAGGGGATGTCGTAGAGGCAAAGGTTATGAAAGCCAAGAAGAATTACGGCTATGCCCGCCTGATGAATGTCCTGACTCCGTCGGAAGACCGCGTAGAGGAAGTGGTCTGTCCGATGGCGAGAAAATGCGGTGGATGTCAGATACAGGAGATGAAGTACCCGGCACAGCTTGCATTTAAAGAATCTAAGGTACGCGGTAATCTGGAGCGGATCGGAGAAGTTCCGGGTGAACTTCTGGATGAGATTATGCATCCGGTTGTCGGCATGGACGAGGAAGGGATGCAGCCGTTCCGCTACCGTAATAAGGCACAGTTTCCGATTGGGACAGACAAAGACGGCAGAGTGACCGTCGGATTCTATGCCGGCAGAACGCACAGCATTATCGGGAATACAGACTGTGTACTTGGTGTGGAAGTGAATGAAGAGATCTTGAACTGTATCCTGGATTTTATGGAAGAATTTGAAATTCCGGCATACGATGAAGTGAAACATAAGGGACTGGTGCGCCATGTGCTGCTCCGTTACGGATTTAAAACGGATGAGATCATGGTGTGTTTGGTTATCAATGGAAAGACCATTCCGCACTGCCATGATCTGGTCGGACGTCTCCGACAGATTCCGGGCATGACAAGCATCACACTCAGCTCGAATACGGCGAAGACGAATGTGATCATGGGCGATACGATCCGCCTTCTGTGGGGGCAGGAGTTCATCACAGATTATATCGGTGAGATCAAGTATCAGATTTCCCCTCTGTCATTTTACCAGGTGAATCCGGTCCAGACAGAGAAGTTATACGGACTGGCACTGGACTATGCAGGTCTTACAGGCAATGAGACAGTGTGGGATCTGTACTGCGGAATCGGAACCATTTCCCTGTTCCTTGCGAAGAAAGCAAAGCAGGTATACGGTGTAGAGATCGTACCGCAGGCCATTGACGATGCAAGGAATAATGCGAAGATCAATGATATTACGAATGCGGAATTCTATGTAGGCAAGGCAGAAGAAGTTCTGCCGGAATATTATAAAGAATATGAAAAGACACATAACGGAGAGACGGCGCACGCTGATGTAATCGTGGTCGATCCGCCGAGAAAGGGCTGTGAGGAATCCCTGCTTCAGACGATCGTGGATATGCAGCCGGAGAAAGTTGTGTATGTAAGCTGCGACAGTGCAACGCTTGCGCGGGATGTGAAGTTCTTAAGAGCAAAGGGATATGAACTTAAGGATGTGACGCCGGTGGATCAGTTTCCGCATACGGTGCACGTGGAAACTGTGTGCTTATTATCACGGAAATAGGCGGTTTTATAGGTGTGGTTCAGTCTATTTGCCACCCATTTGCCACCGCAATTTTTAAAATCATTACTGAACAAAGAAAAGGGAGTGAACACGCTGAACAATCAGCGGATTCACTCCCAATATTTTATTTATGACGTTTTTGCTTGTGTTGTTTTTTCAAAGAGATCAACAGAACGTCCAACCATCTTTTCAGTATCATGCACGTAGGTCTGCAATGTTAGCCTGTAAACGATATCAGCGGTATTTCGATTGTATGAAAGATATTGTAAAAAATGACGCAACATGACATAATCGGATTGACTAAAGAAACACAGATATATATAATATAGACAAAATGAAAATGACATGAACGGAGGACAGGATAATGGAGAAATCTGTAACACTTGAAGAGGCGTTAAAAAGAATTGAGGAGTTGGAAAAAGAGAATGCAGAACTTCGGGAGGAATTGGAGTATTACAGAAATCGTAAATTAAGCGGGCGGCAGAAACATAACGCCAAATGGATGGCAATTTATAATGATTTTGTCATTGGATATGAGAGTGGTATGACGATGATAGAAATTGCGAAGCGGAACAATGTCAGTGAGCGGACGATTTATAGGTATAAAGCGTATTATGACAAAATGAAGAAAAAAGAGGAATAGACCATTTTACTGACGTCAGCAATATGTAATATGAGAGTTGCGGACAATTTTTTTGACCGCAAAATGGATGGAGGAGTTTTATGGCAGAAGATAAAAAGAAAGAAATCGATGTTGCAGTAATAGAAGTAACAGAAGAATATCTAAAAGAAAAACTGTATAAAATTAGGGGTAAAAGGGTATTGCTTGATGCTGATTTAGCAGAGATATATGGCTATGATACGAAGGGATTTAATAGACAGGTAAAAAATAATATTGAAAAATTTGATGAAGATTTTATGTTTGAATTGACAGATGAGGAATTAGAAGATTTGCGGTACAAAAATTGTACCGCAAATATAAGTTCAAAAAGTCGTTATAATCCTCATGTATTTACAGAGCAAGGATTATATATGCTGATGACTGTTTTGA
>OLOO01001818.1_pt1 | contig 12974 bp, 12 predicted proteins | sample 1672621 | NCBI WGS metagenome assembly OLOO01 (sample SAMEA3136706, study PRJEB25190) | human gut metagenome | biome: human gut; feature: human-associated habitat; material: faeces | place: Austria | collected 2013 | reverse complement strand
GTCCACTCCTGTCTATGTTTGCATGCATATTTCTATGTTTTTGATTACTTAACAACTAGTCCTGATTGGTAGTTATTAAAAGATTTTAAGCTTCCCAGCCAATTCATCTTAAGAATATTATATATCAAAAATATAGGACTAGCAAGTGGTATTTTGTTTGGCACTATTTTTATCTATAAATTCAGGTACAACCTGTTATATTTTCACGAAATTATAATTTTGCACACAAATATGGAAAAACAGGGGATATACATTGACAATATAGGACTAGTAATATATAATAAAGATAGTTCCACAGAGGATTACGCATATGTTTCGAGAGGATGTCTGTTTTTAAAAAGTTTTTTGTTATCGTAGCAGTTTTATCACATATCTTAATTGTAGTGAGATGACTGGAGTATGCGATAGCTCCTGTAGAGTTCTCACTCGAAACTATTAATGGTTGAAGAGTATGTTCAGCTCATTCAACTAAATTTAATTAGGGTTAGAATCCCAGGAGGTAAAAATTATGATGAACAGAAGAATTAATGACAAAATGATTAACATGGTGACAGGTGCAGAAGTTATGATCACCGCTATCAACGGCGAAGAAGTAACTTTTGACGACGGAACAGTCCTTACAAAGGATAAGGTCAATGCCTGCTTCAAGTTTGTGAGCAACGATACTCCTTATCCTGCTCCAGCTGCTGAGGTAAACGGCAATGAAGTTGTCGTTGACGGAGTTAAAGTTGTTACAGGTATTATGAAACCTATTGAGGTTGTAGCAACAGTCCCTGGAGCAGCTTTAATCCTTGCAGAAGGCAAGGACAGCAAAAAGAATCTTGTTAGATTCGACGCTGTAAAAGGTGAATTCAATCACAATGCAATTGCTGAAGCGATTGATGATGTGAGAGTCCTTTATGAAAAGGACGGCATCCTTGTTTATGCGGTCGTTACAGAAAATGACCGCAAGGTTGTTGACAAAGATAACGATGATGAAGAAGCAGTCGTAAAGGACTATGCTGATCGTGTTTATGTTATCAAAGACGGTAATGTGATCGGCCAGTTCTGCAACATGAATTTAGATAAACATGTTAAAACAATCATTGCAGACGATGGACAAATCCAGCTGTTCTTCGAAAGAGGTAAAAAGCTGGACACTAGAGAAGATACTGACGGCTACGACTTCTACGTAGTTTCAGACATGGACGGGGTTGACCTTGTCGAAATTGAAATCGTCGAAGAAATCGACGAAGAAACAGAAGAAGTTGCTGATATTTATACAAACTCTTACTGCGCACATTACGGCGAAGTAAAGAGAATTTCTCAGATCCACGGAGGCAACGGGGTTATGGTTGTAACCGGCAATGGTATCCATATCTATGGACGTCGTCATATGGCGATTGGTCAGGATGTGCTTGATGCTGTAGCAGAACACCCAATCCTTGTTCGCTTCACCGCTGCTAGTGGTTCACATAACCATGACACGTTCGTTTTTTCTGATGACAAGTACAACACCGTATTTATCAGAGTAGAAAGAGTTGGCGGACCTGTTGGTTATGTCACTAAAATCAGTCAAGAATAATCGCAACAAATTAAAAGATACAGGCCTCACTTCCGCATAAGCGGAGGTGGGGCTTTATCTATTTTTTCGGCAGTTTATATTGAACAAAAGCACAATGAATGCTACAATATGTATGTAATACATTATTACATTATTAATGTAAAAAGAAGGAGGCAACAATATGAAAAAAGAAAACGAATTAAAGAAAGAGGAGTCAAAAGCCTATCGATACTCTCTCTATCTGGACCCGGAACTTAAAGAATTCATGTGCTATATGGTCTGGAAGAACAGATTAAAAAATCCAAATGAATTCATAAACAAACTTATCCAAAAAGAAATGGAAAATTTTATTGCTAACGGCGGGAGCGAAGAGGCATGGAAAAGAGATTAGATATAGACATTGAACAGATAATAGACAATTTAGAAGCTGCTGCTCATGAAATAAAACGACTTGAAGATAGCGGGAATGTCATTGGAGCTGTGCAGCTTAGACTGACTCAAATAGAGCAAAAAGACATTTTGATTAGAGAACTTCAAAACAAAATCGAAAGCTTAATAAGCGAAAACAAAGAACTGAAAGAATTCGAAAGCCCATATCAGATTTTAAAAAACGGAGATCAGAAAGAAGATGTCTCTTCATATTATTCGTTTTGGTCTTTGATTCAAACTTATGTAAAAAAGCAGGAACTAAAACAAGAGCCAAAAAAAGAACTAAAAAAGGAGACAAAAAAAGATTCAAAACAAGAGAAATCAGCCCAAGACAACATGACAGAAGAAAGGAAGAAAGAGGTTGATGAAATCATATCACAGCAGGCTACTAAAAAGGGAAAACTTTACGATATCAACAGCCCTGTATTTAAAGCGATGACAAACAACAAAGAGCATGAGAAAAGCGTAAATGTGATTCAACCAAACGATATGATTTTATACGAAACAAGCCTGGACTTTCTAGATCTGCAGTACCTTGATCTGTATTCAAAAGCAATTAAGGAAGGAAACATGCTATCAGATGGAACCTTGGTTTTTTCAACAAACAAGTTCTCTGAATGGCTGTATCAAAATGCAAAGCCTTCAAAGAAACAGACAAATGATATTAAAGAAGAGATAAAATCGTTGGGATACAAACGACTTCAATTTCTAACAAATAAGGATTTGAGCGAGTTTTTTGGATACGAAATGAAAAATGACGTTGAACAGCTGATGCAGTATAAACTTCCAGAATGGAAAAGAGTGGACGCTCAGTTCTATACGGTTACATTTATTGATGGATATAAAAGCTATGGGCAAACAAGCAAGGATAGCTGCTTATGCTTTATAAAATTTCAGAAAGATATCGAAAAACTTTTATTAAACCAAATCCAATTGTGCACGACATACTCCGAAAAATTCGATAAGATTTTAAAATACGACGACAACGGAAATAGAGTATTGTTCAGAATGACAGTTGAAAAAATTAAACTAAGAAAATATTTAAAATCTTTCATCTTTAGTTATATGAGAGCTAGACATGATAAAAAAATCTATTCCGACAAAATGCCATACGATTACATCTTCGAAAGATGCGGAATTGACGTAAAAACAAGAACGCAGTGGGAAAGAAGGGTAGAACAGGTCCATGTTATGCTTGATCATTATGAAAGGGAAGGCTTACTGGAATTCTGGGAAGAGTATGGAGAACACAAAGCAAGAAGTTATTCCGCTCAGGGAATCTGTATAACTCTTCCGGAGATGCTATATAAAGAAATTATCGAAGGAGAAGATGAATAATGGGCTTTTTTATACCTGAAACATTAAAAAGCATAGACAACGCGTGGCTGTGCAGGAAAGGGAAAGTCCCATACAATCCATTAACGGGAAGGAAAGCGAATCCGACAAAGGGGTACTGCGATTATGCCACGGCTATAAATCACTTGACATACGAGGATTACGACGGAATTGGGTTTGCAATGGTAGAAGGCAGCAACCTCGTCTGCATTGACATAGATAACTGCGTAAACGAAGAAGGCGATTTTTCTGCTATTGCAAACGAAATGGTATCAATGTTTTCAGACTGTTTTATTGAATACAGTCAAAGTGAAAATGGAATCCACATCTTTGCAAAAGGGACTCTGCCAAACGCGGTAAACAATAAAGAATATGGAATAGAGATTTACCCAAGTAAACATTACATTGCAATCACAGGTAACGCATATAACGATTCTGAGCCCTCAGAAGCACAAACCCGATTAAACATGCTATTTAGTATGTGCAGCAAAAAAGAAGTCGCAGAACAGGAAAATACTCGATTTGAGCATATATCTGTCCACGTCTTTCAGGATGCAGATAAGGTAATTGAAACAATCAAGAGAAGCAAGCAAAAAGAGAAATTCCTAAGATTACATTCTGGAGAATTAAAAGGATACCGTTCAACAAGTGAAGCTGCGTTTGCGTATCTAAATATCGTATATTTCTTTTCTAGTGGGAATTACGAAACAATAAAAGCGATTTTCGAGAACAGCTATTTTGGAAAAACAAAGCATTGCAAAAAGGAATACCTGGAAAGAGCAATAAAGAAAATTCAAAAAGATACAAAAGTTTATACCAAAACAAACGGACCCGGAGTCTACAATATAGGAAAGAAGAAAAAGACAATCAGCAATCAAAGAAGCAAAATTCTTCTCTAAAAGCTTTCGATATTTGTTATAAATTTGGACTAACCTTTCGATAGTTGTTACAAACCTTTCGATAGTTGTTATTTTTGAATTACGAAAAACCTCGATATTTAGCGAAAAAACGAGGTTTTTTGTTCTGCCCTATATTGGATATAAGGGACGGGCTAAATTTTCAAACCTTTCGATAGTTGTTACAAACCTTTCGATAGTTGTTATTTTTGAATTCTCGCAAACCCTTTTGGCTACTAGCAAAAACAGCAATCGTCCTTTCGTCCTATATCTTGTATCTATACCCACTATGTATAAGAAGAAGACTTAGAGCTCACAAGGACTTGAGGAGAATCTGCAGGGGTAGGGAGAAGCAGTATACCCTGAAGCTATAGTATTTTCAGAATATCAAAAAAGAGCAGTAGTCCTTTTAAGCTTAATGAGATAGAAAAGAATATCGTAAACCCTAAAGCTATAAGAGAAAAAAGTAGTATACTTTAATCTAGATGAGACAGATGCGAAGCATAATAATGCCTGTATGCAATTTCATTAAAAGAGAAAAAATCTGACATATATTAAGTGCAGTCTCTTTTTAAATTAAGCAGCTGTAAGTTTCAACTATCTAAATCAATGTGAGGAGGTTTCAACAATGTTGAACGAAAAAGATAAAGACAATTTCAACGAACATGTAGAAGAACCGGAAGGCGAAGAAAATGCAAAACTTTCTAAAGAAGAAATAAAAGACGGTTGGAAATATCTTGTTAACCAGGGAAAGGTATTTAAGCTTTTTCTGCTTATGGTTGGATATTTTTTATTCATCGACATGCTTGGGGTGTTTGGGGTAATCAATGGACTCTGGGTATTGATCTTGATCGTCCCGGTTATTTTTGTTATTCTCGCTGCGTACATTATTTATATGAACAAGCATGGCGATGACGAGATGAAATAGCAATTAGCAAAAGCGTACAAAAAAAGGAGGATGAGGGATAACGAGAACAAAAAACGAGAAGAAAAAGAAAAAAACAGGACAAAGAGTTTTGCTTGTTTTATGTACAATGATTTTTACTGTTTCAACAGGCAAGCTTATTAGTTCTTGGCTACAATACAAACAGGCTTCAGATGACTTCAATAAACTTCGTAATGAAATAATGACAGACCCAAATACTGATAAAAAACAAGAATCGGGAAAAGAGTCAGAACTGCCGGATTATAAAAAGCTGGCAGAACAAAATCCAGATCTGATTGGGTGGATTTATCTTCCTAATAAAAATTCCTATCCGGTGATGCATACTCCGGATCGTCCACAGTACTATCTACGCAGAAACTTTGAAAAAGAATATTCTATTGCAGGATGTATTTTTCTGGCGGATGAGAATCGGACAACAGACAATCACCAGCTGCTGTATGGGCATCATATGAAAGACAAGTCGATGTTTGGCAGCCTCGAAGATTACATGCGAGATGAAGATTATTTTAAAGAGCATAGAGAAATACGTTTTGACAGCTTAGACAGCGTTAGAATCTATAAAGTGTTTGCAGCGTTCAAGACAAGCATCTACGGAGAAAGTGATGGGTTTAATATATACAGGAATGTGAAAGACCTAAACGAAGAGGAATACAGCGCGTTCGTAGCGGAAGTAAAAGAACATTCAATCTATAAAGTGGATGAAACCCCAGAATACGGAACGCCGTTGCTCACGTTATCTACCTGTTCTTACCATCGCAATGATGGAGCAGGACGAGAGGTTGTAGTTTGCTATCTAGAAAAAGAATTCGACAAAAACGGGAACTCCGTCAAGAGGACGCTATCAATATAATGATATGCCACAAACTATGTCAACAAAAAACCATATGCATATTTCGGTGTGCGATGGTTAATGCATATACAAGGGAAATGTCCCAAATATTTTTAAATTTTTATTGTAGGAAACTTTTTCAGTCATATTATTTATGTATCAATGAAGAAAGGAGAACCGGAAATCTCTATTCTTCATCTAAAGGAGGAAACGAAATGAAGATTAAAGGTTTCAACGATGGTGGTACGTTTGTATTAACTTTTGACGGAGCTGATCAGAATTTTATCAACAAGCTAATCGGTTCTTTTAGACCGGAAATGTTAGATCCTGTGGACGCTGAACCCATTATCATGGAAATAGCAGACCCGGACGAAAACGAAGATCCAACTGCAGAGCCGGTTTTAACTCCGGAAAACAGGATTTTTGAAAAAGGTCCTTTAAAAGGAATGACTGTTGTTCAGGCATTAGAACAGCTCAAAGATGGAGCGTTTAGAATTTTGTCATTCTATGTTTCATCTGGAAAGCTTCCAGAGGATATGCATAAATACTGTGCGTCTTGTCTAAATGACTATGTTGCCTACAGATTTGAAGGTTACGTAGGATGGACAGGAACAGATATATTTAAGCACGTTATAGAGGAATTTACAGATGAAAAAGTAAATGAGTTTATTGAACTCTTTACTCCGCTAATTACAGCGGATATGTGGAAGGCTGTAAAATCCGCTCCAGAAGAAATTACCAAGCTAAATAAGAAACAGAGAAAGATGCTTGTAGCTCTTATCATTTTAAGAGGAGCAAAACTTTCTCAGAGATAGGGAGTGCCATCAAAAAAAAGAAAGAAATAAAAGATCCTGGGAGTATAAATTTCTCGGGATTTTTTATTCTATTAAGAAAAAACTGACATATAAATAGTGACTCATATGAAAGCTGGAGCAACGGAAGCTCCGACGGAAAGGAGACAACATATGATAAATAATACAAACAAAAAAAGAGAGAACGAGGAAACAAAATTGTCTATGACTGGAAGACACATCATCAAAAGAGATGGCCGTGAAGTAGATTTTAATCCTGATAAAATCGCTACGGCTATTTCGAAGGCAAATGCCTCAGTGGTAGAAACAGACCGCATGACAAAGGAACAAGTCAAGAACGTCACTGCTCGTGTCAAAGAGCGTGTGTTTGCAGTTACAGCAGCTTATTCTGTGGAAGACATCCAGGAATTTGTCGAAACAGAAATCATTAAAGAAGGAGCTGATGCAGTTGCAAAAAGCTATATTCTTTACAGACAGCAGAGAAAGGATGAAAGAAAACGAGCAGGGCTCGAAGGGCAGATTCTTTCACTTGTTGACGCCGCAAACGAAGAACAGAAGCAGGAAAATGCGAATAAGAACCCGGTTATTAACTCTACACAGCGAGACTACATTGCTGGTATTATGAGCAGAGAAATGACAGAAAATAGATGGATTTCAAAGAATAAGAGCCTGCAGGAAGCCATCAAAAAGGGGATCATCCATTTTCACGATAGCGATTACTTCGTGCAGCACATGCATAACTGCGATTTGATCAATCTGAAGGACATGCTGGAAAACGGAACAGTTATCACAGACACGATGATTGATTCTCCGAAAAGTTTTTATACAGCCTGTAATGTAACAACTCAGATTGTTGCGCAGGTTGCAAGCAACCAGTACGGAGGACAGTCATTCTCGCTTGCTCACCTGGCACCTTTCGTGCAAAAGAGCAGAGAAAAAATCCGTAAGCAGGTTATTGCAGAAAGAACTGCAAACGGAGACGACCTTGACGATGCTAAAATTAACCGCACAGTTGAAAGCCGTCTTGATGCTGAAATCAAATCTGGTATTCAGACTATTCAGTATCAGCTGATCACTCTTATGACCACAAATGGACAGGCCCCATTTGTAACAATGTTCATGTACATTGATGAAGCCCCAGAAGGGCAGACAAGAGAAGACCTTGTCAGAATCATCAAAGAGGTTCTTCGTCAGAGAATTCAGGGCGTAAAGAATGTCAACGGAACCTGGATTACTCCATCTTTCCCTAAGTTGATTTACGTACTGGATGAAGATAACATCAAAGAGGATTCAAAGTACTGGGATGTTACAGTACTTGCAGCCAAATGTACTGCAAAACGTATGGTTCCAGATTACATCTCTGCAAAAGTAATGAGAGAGATGAAGCAGGGAGAGGTCTACACCTGCATGGGATGCCGTTCATTCCTTACAGTGGAAGACAATATCCGCAATGAAGATGGCAGTCATAAGTTCTACGGCAGATTCAATCAGGGCGTAGTAACAATCAACCTGCCTTACATTGCATGCCTTAGTGGCGGCGATATGGACAGGTTCTGGGACGAATTAGAAAGATACCTTGAACTTTGCCACGACGGGCTCCGCCTTCGCCATGAAAGACTTAAAGGGACATTGTCAGATGTCGCCCCAATTCTTTGGCAGCATGGGGCGCTTGCTAGATTAAAACCAGGAGAGACCATTGACAAACTGCTTTATGGCGGTTACTCAACCATTTCACTCGGCTATGCAGGTCTTTACGAAATGTGTGTAAGGATGATGGGAAAAACTCATACAGATCCTGAAGCACGTCCGTTTGCTCTTGCCGTTATGCAAAGATTAAACGATAAATGTGCGGAATGGAGAGCTGCTGAAAACATCGCATACTCTGTATATGGTACTCCAATGGAGTCAACCACTTATAAGTTTGCAAAAAGTTTGCAGAAAGCATTTGGAATCATCCCAGATGTTACAGACCACAACTACATTACGAACTCTTATCACGTTAACGTACGTGAAGAAATTGATGCGTTCAATAAGCTTCAGTTTGAATCTGAGTTCCAAAAACTTAGCCCAGGTGGAGCAATCAGCTACGTAGAAGTTCCGAACATGCAGAAGAATATTCCTGGTGTACTTGCCATTATGAAGTGCATCTATGAAAACATTATGTACGCGGAACTCAATACAAAGAGCGATCATTGTGATATTTGTGGATATGAAGGAGAAATCAAAGCTGTTGATGATGGCTATGGCAAGCTTGTTTGGGAATGCCCAAATTGTGGCAACCGCGACAAACACAAAATGGTTGTCGTTCGACGAATTTGTGGATACCTTGGTGGCGCAAACGATGTCAACCAGGGACGTCTTGGAGACATCCACGACCGTGTCGAGCATGTATCTACTCATACTAGTGTGTCAATTTGTGACAACGAAAACAGCTCATCAGCCTTGTGAACATGCGAGTTTCAGGCGCTTTGGCACAAAATCTAGTGTGTCAAATGTGTCAGAACTTTTGTGACAAAAGTAAATAAGTAACATTTAAGAGGCTGGTTTTTAAAAACCCAGCCTCTAATAAATCGGAGGTAACAGTATGAATTACGCTCAAGTATTTATGTGCGATATTGCAAACGGCCCTGGATGCCGTACAAGCCTGTTTGTTTCAGGCTGCACCCATCACTGCAGGGATTGTTTTAATGAAATTGCATGGGATTTTAATTATGGCAAGGAATTTGATCAACATGTACAGGATGTGCTGATCAAAGAGAGCGACAGCCCTTTTATTCAGGGATTCACATTCCTTGGTGGTGAACCAATGGAAGTTGCGAATCAAAAGGCGTTAAGACCTTTTATCGAACGAATCAGAAAAGAACTTCCAGATAAGGATATTTGGATTTATTCCGGATATACCTACGAAGAATTAACTGATCCAGACAATGAGAGATGTCACAGCGAAGATACAGACGCCATTCTTGCAATGACAGACGTACTTGTTGACGGCAGATTCGACTGGCAGAAGAAGGATATCACTTTGAGATTTAAAGGATCTTCGAACCAGCGAGTAATTGATATTCCAGCAACGAGAGAAAGCGGAAATATCGTGCTCAGTGAATTTAATTAGAATTTAAAAACAATTAAAAAAAGACAAGGCAGCTTTTCGTGGCTGTCTTGTTTTTTGTTTTAAACGTTTTCCGACATATAAAGAATATAGGAGGTACAGCGACATGGCAAGAATGTATACAGAAAGAGATAGAGAAATAGAAGAAAAAAGACTTCTTCGCCAGCGAAAGGCTTTTGAAGCAAAATCGGATTGGGAAAAGAAAAGAGCCATAGCAATCCGAAAAGACGCAGCTGCTGTCAAGAAAGTTGTAAATGCAGCTATTGACGCAAGAGGAAAGGGCGAGATGAGACATATAAACCTTGGAGGAAGATCTGGAGATATTTTTAGGGTAACAGATGCAAGCACGGTCACTGCAGAAACAGAACATGGAGATGCATTACTCTTAAACGGAGAAGAAAAATTCAGAATAAGCCTTATTATGAATATCGAAAAGAAACAGTCATTACCCTGGATCTTTAAACTCGAAAACGGGGAAGAGGTGAAAGCGACTGTTAATGCCAGAACGAAGCTGGATTTGTACGTTGATGGAAAAAAAGTTCCGGAAGAAGAAGTAGATAAAAAATTCTCGCATTGGAAAGACCAGTTTGAGAAAAGGGCATATTCAGACATCGAAAGGGTGCGTGCCTTAAGAGAGGTTAATGCAGAACAGGAAGCTCGTGAACGATTTGTTGCGCAGGCAAGAAAAAACAAGCTCGACAAGATCGATAGATGATGCTGTATTTGACATCATCCTCCCACGGCTGAAGCAGTGGGCTTTCAGAATGCTGTATGTAAAAAAACGCATGTTTATAAAATCTGACATATATATAATAGCTGGAAGAGATAAGCTTTCAGCGCAAAACAGTTTGTTTTCTCCTTGAAGGGTGTCGGTTTTGCCAGGTTGCCAACTGGTAGTCCGGCACCTTTCTGTTTTGTAATAAAACTTATATATTTGCAAGAATATAGGACTAGTACTTGACTTTTATTAGCTAGTCCTATATAATAGTATCAGAAAAAGAGATAACAGCTACTGGCAAGTAGTTCTCTTATTCGTAGTCGATTATGCCAATAAGGAGGAAACAAGTATGGCAAATAAAATAGATTACAGCAGAATTAAATATCCGCTACAAATCGTAGCAAAGAAAACATCTTCGGTAAATGAATCAGTTAAGAATTATTCTACGCTTTCAGTAGAAGCAGCGTTTAACCCGCCGGATGTAGCTCCATCAAACCCGAATGCGAGAGCGGACTCACCACTTGAGGGATTTGACAGTAAATTCTCTCGTTTTAAAGTTTCAATCATTCATAAGATTGAAAGAAACGGGAAACCAGCGGGAGTTACATATCCAGATGGAAGCATTCGAGTTGATGAGCTTGCCGGAATTAAAGCGAAATCAGACGCAGCACTTCAAAATGAATTGCTGATGCAAACCAACTGGGGAAAGAATATTACAAATACGCTTAGTTCCAATTCGAAGAAGCTGGATAATATTATAACTGCAATTAGAAAGATGGGGAAATTCCTAATGGCACTGCCAGGAATGATCAGGAATGGGGCAGCTATTCAAGCACAGCCCCAGCACCAGACGCAACAGGCTCCATCAATCGACGTTGCAGGACTCAAAGCAAAAGCGACAGGTGTTACTTTTGTGGCGGGATATCTTAAAGATAAGAACCCGCTTCAGGTAATTCTTGAAGATCCGGAAAAAGGAAAAACAAATCTTGAAAGACAGAGAGATTTCCTTAGTAAAAATCTTGCTAAGTATCCGAAAAATCAGGCTCAGATTGATGCAATCAATGCGGCACTTACTCTGCTTGTATCCGGAGCACTTAAAGGTAATTCCGGAGAAGAAATTATTCCGTCTAACATCAGTAATAATCTTGGCAGCGTGGAACTTTACACAGCGACTCCTCGTGCGTTGATTCGTAAAAAAGACGCAGATACAAATCTTTGCCCGGTATATGAAGTTTCCATCGTATGGCATTACGGTAACCGCTATCCAATCGAAATTACTATAGTCAACGAAATGGCCCCCGTAAATCAAAAAGATGGCGGTCAGATCAATCCGATCTTGTCTCAGAAGCAGAACGTCGTTAAAGAATCATTCCGTATGAGTATTGAAGACTGGTATGATGTGCTTGATAAGATGGTGGATGTTCAGAAAAACTTCAAGCAGATGTATTTTTCCGCCTTATACAAGGTGGCTCTTGCAGTTGACGAAAACAATAGAAAAGCAGTGAATCAATAACTCACCACTTAGGCTAAAGCCTTGAAGCAGGGGCTTGTAAAAGCCCTGCTGATCAGCCTAAGTTCTACGAGAACTACGTTAAGACAGAATAGATAGGTACGTCAGGATGCTTCACAGGTTCTGGCCTCTACGGATATAATCTAAACATCTCTGACAGGTAGGAGAAGTGAGCATATCGAAAAGTCTGTCATTAACATTGGCGATGTGGCCACTCTCGCAAGGAAAGAACCCGACAGTTTCATGGCCGGAGGCGTAAGCCAAATATTTTAGAAGAAGATATTTATCCTACTACCTATAGAGGTGGGGGATTTCTCGCCAGAAAAAGTTGAATATGTTATACTTTTCATTATGAAACATCCTTTCGTGATATTTTGGGTCGCGCTAAAAGTATTGACTGTAAGAAAAAAGCCGATGGAACTATTAAGAAGGGTGTGGGTAACTTCGTTAGAGACTGGTCTTTGGACGAATTCCCTCGGTTCTTCAATGTATTAAAGGGTGATATGAGTTTAGTAGGTACAGGAAACCATACTCTAGATGAATGGAACAAGTATGAATTACGTCATAGAGCACGTCCTGCATTTAAGCCAGGTATTACAGGTTTATGGCAGGCAAGTGGTAGAAGCAACATCGCTGATTTTGAAGAAATCGCAGGATTAGATAAAGAATATATCAAGAACTGGAAGTTCAGTCTTGATATTCAGATCTTATTGAAGACAGTACAGGTTGTTTTCAAAAAAGAAGAATCAATGTAAAGGAGTAATGAATATGCCATCAGTAAAGATTATTATAGCGACACATAAGAAGTATCGTATGCCTGATGACGAGATGTATGTTCCTGTACAGG
>OLOO01001813.1_pt1 | contig 12995 bp, 10 predicted proteins | sample 1672621 | NCBI WGS metagenome assembly OLOO01 (sample SAMEA3136706, study PRJEB25190) | human gut metagenome | biome: human gut; feature: human-associated habitat; material: faeces | place: Austria | collected 2013 | reverse complement strand
TCCGTTCCGCTAATTTAGTGATTTTCCCCGGATATGCGGCCTGTTATCGCAGGAAACCTTCCTGATTCCGGACGTTGCCTCTCCCGGGCCGTTCCGGCCTCTCCCTGCCCGGGGATTCACCGCCCCTTCCTTATGCGCCGGCTTTGCGGTAGATTGTCCGCAGGCTGTGCGTCATGAAGTATTGCAGCACGCCGCGCAGGAACATGTAGAGCGTGAAGGCGAGCCACAGGGCGTTGTTGCCTATGAGCGTATGCCCGATATAGAAGATGCCGAAATAGGCTGCCGTAGCCCAAAACATCGAGTTGCGCATGACGCGCGTCTGCGTGGCGCCCACCATGATGCCGTCCATGATGAAGGGCATGGCGCTGGCCAGCGGGATGAGGATGATCCAGACGATGTAATTACCCGCCGTCGAAACGACCTGTGCTGCGTCCGGAGTTCCGGCCTTGATGAAAATGCCCAACAGGTCGCGCCACCAGATGAGGTATATGCCGACGAACAGCACCGAGATCAGTGTGCCCCAGCCCAGACAACGTCCCAGGCAGCGACGCAGCGATTGTTCGTCCCGGGCTCCGATGAAGCGTCCCGTGAGGGCTTCGGCGGCATAGGCGAAGCCGTCGTTCATGTAGGAGAAAAGGGTGAATATCTGGAGCAGAAGCGTATTGACCGTCAGCAGGATCGGGTCCTCCATACGGGCCGATGCCGCCGTGAAGAAGGTATATACGGCTACGATACAGAGCGTACGGACGATGATGTCGCGGTTGATGAGGAAAAATTTCCGCACCGGTTCCCAGTCCACCACTTCACGCCACGTAAACCGTGTGAGAATTTTGCGGTATCGCAGGATAAGCAGCAGGACAGCCAGCAGAACTCCCGTATTTTGGGCCACGACCGAGCCGTAGGCGATGCCCGTGATGCCCATGCCGTGTCCGAATACGAGCCACAGGCTCGTCGAAACGTGTACGATATTCACCGTGACGGCGATACACATCGGGATCACGGCATTCTGCATGCCTGTGTACCAGCCGTTGAATCCGAAAAGCATGATACCGGCGGGTACCGCCCAGATGCGGGCGTAGAAATAGTCGTGTACGATTTCGTTGCCGTTCATGGCCCACAGTGCCAGTCGGCCCAGAGGGTTTTGGAAGCAAATAACCAGCAGGCCGAGAATCGCTGCGACCAGAATGCCCCGGACAAGCATGTTGGTGCATTCGTGGAAGTTTCCTGCACCGAAAGCCTGCGCCGTGAGTCCGCTGGTACCCATGCGTACGAAGCTGCAGTTCCAGTAGATGAAGTTGAAGATGGATACGCCGATGGCGAGTGCCCCGATCGTCGCTGCGGAGTTATCCAGGTGTCCCGCGACGGCGGAACTCACGATGCCCATAAGGGGGACCGTGATGTTGGAGATGATGTTCGGAACGGCTAATCGGAGGATTTCTCGGTTCATGTCCTGGTTTTTGATGTGCAAATATACGGCTTTTGCGGATAAGGGGAAATATTTTGGCACGGTATTTCGATCTGATTCCCGCAGGGATAATCCTCTTTTTCCGGAAAATAGCGGTTGTCGGTGCCGTTATCCCGAAAATTCGATTACCTTTGCTGCCTGCACCGGTGTTTTCGGCCGGTGCGAATGCCGGGGTTTTCCCTGTTATGCAGGGGAAATCGAGTGAAATCGCCGATTTGGGACCTGGCGTCGTAAAACGCCGTAGCGTGAGTTTTGCGGGTTCCATCGACGATTGCGATTTCCGGGAATACGACTTATTAAATTCGCAAAACTCACAGAATCGATTATGAAAGATTTCAAAAACGACTCGGATACGACGTTGGCCCGCTTCGGGCGCGATAAGCGGGCGCGTATTTCCTCTGCGGAGCGTATCGAGCGTCGCCCGCGTTTGCAGCGTGATGCCGCCGATTCGGAGCACTCTTCGGACAGCCGTCCGCGCGCATCCTACAACCCTAATTTTACGAGCGACAACCGTCCTGTGCGGGAAGACCGTGCGCACCGTGACGATTCCCGTCGTTCCGGGAACCGGTCGTTCGGTTCGGACGACCGACGCAGGGACGATGCCGCGGATCGGGAGTTCAAGCCTCGTTTTTCGGAGCGGAAAGACGGGTACGCTTCCCGCCGGTACGAGGATAACAAACCGGGCGGTTTCAAGAAGTTCGGCAAACCTTACGGTGAGCAGAAGGAGGGGCGCGACCGGTCATTCGGCGATCGGAAATCCGGCGGTTATAGCCGTTCGGACAAACCTTACGGCGAACGTCGGTACGACGACCGCAAACAGGACGGTTACAAGACATTCGATAAGCCTTACGGTGAACGCCGTTCCGACGATCGGAAATCCGGTGGGTTCCGGGGCGGCGACCGCTCGTTCGGCCGCCGGGACGATAAGCCCCGAAGTTATCCCAGATACAATCCCAATAACCAGACGGGAGAGATACGCCTGAACCGTTTCATCGCCCAGTCGGGGATCTGTTCGCGCCGCGAAGCGGACGATTTCATCCAGGCGGGGCTGGTGACCGTCAACGGGGTGGTCGTGACGACGCTGGGAACGAAAGTCCAGCCTACGGACGAGGTGAAATTCAACGACAGCCGTGTCGAGGGCGAGAAGAAGGTCTATCTGGTGCTCAACAAGCCCAAGGGTTACGTGACTTCGCTCGACGATCCCCACGCCGACAAGACGGTCATGGAGTTGGTGAAGGACGCCTGTACGGAGCGTATCTATCCTGTGGGACGCCTCGATAAGAATAGTGTCGGGCTGTTACTTTTCACCAACGACGGCGATCTGACCCGCCAACTCACGCACCCTTCGTTCCAGAAGAAGAAGATTTACCAGGTGTCGTTGGACAAGCCCCTCACCAAAGCGGATATGGAGCAGATCGCTCAAGGCATTACGCTGGAGGACGGCGAGATCTATGCCGATGAGATCGCCTATGTCAAGGAGGACAAGACGGAGGTGGGGATCGAGATCCATTCGGGCCGCAACCGCATCGTGCGCCGTATTTTCGAGCATCTGGGTTATGCGGTCAAGAAACTCGACCGTGTTTACTACGCCGGGCTTTCGAAGAAAAATCTCAAGCGGGGACAGTGGCGCTTCCTGACCCGCGAGGAGGTGCAGCGCCTCAAGTCGGGGCAGTATGAATAGGAGTGACGCCCAAGCGATGTATAAAGAAAGCCGAAATCCAAAGATTTCGGCTTTCTTGTCGGATGTTCCATCGAGGATTTCCGTTCTGATCCGTCGGATCAGTGGGTCGCCCGGTACCAGGAGGTCTGTGCCCATTCCGGGGCGAATCGTTCGCACGGGGCGCTGGTCGTTACGCCGGAATATTTTCCGTCTTCGATCGTATGCATCCCGTTCGGAGCGTCGCCCAATCCATATACCGAGTAGAACGAAGGCGTATGCAGCCGGCTTTCCGTCGGGAAGGCCTTTCCCATTTGTGCTCTGAACTTATCGAGCAGCGGATCCTTTTCGTCGCAGATCGCCTCGATGTATCCCTGCAAGTCGTAGAATACATGCTCGTCGAGCCCTTCGTAGGTTTGCAGCGATGCCCGGTCGTACGTTTTCCCCGGATACTTCGTTTCGATCTCCTTGACGATAGCCGCCAGCGGCTCCAGTTCGCCGGTGACCGTCAGGGCGATGCAGCCTGATTTCGTGGTCGCGCGGTTCATGTAATAGTCATAGTATTCGCTGCAGACACCCGGCAGGTCGTAACTTGTGCCTGCATCGGCGAGCAGGTGCGGCAGAATATCGGTGTAGTTGAAACCGGCGGCCATCACTTCACACGGTGAAGCGATGATGCGATCGGCACAACCGCGAAGATCGTACAATGCCTCGATCGAAGACATGAAGCAGGCGTCGAAGAGAAGGTAGTCGAAATGCAGCCCCGTGTTGCCGAAGGCCGCTGCCAGTTGCGGAATTTCAGCCCGCTTGCCGGAATCGCCCATCCAGCGGGTCGGCAGGGCATTCGGCATCGGGCTCCAGAAATCCTGGAATGCGGAGAACCGGATGGCATTGACCGACGTACCGTCCGGGACCCAACCCAGCCCGTGTCCGCCGAGGATCAGACCGTATCGACGTGCCGGAGCCTGTTCGGCCATGTAGGAGATAACTTCGGTGATCGTACCTCTGTCCATCGAGTTGAAGTCGGCGTCCGCCCAGCGGCGCAGGGTATCGACCTTGCAGTGTTCGTACGAGAACTGTGCTCCGGGTACGTAATCGTCGTTGCGGGGCGTATAGTAGAGTTCCAATACCATCGAAAGGCCTCTTTGAGGCTGGATGAAAACCAGTACGCGACTGTTGTGGAGTATGTTCCGGTCGATGGCGTTCATCGCGTCATCGACATTTTTCCTGAAGTAAGACCCCAGGTTGGTTCCTGTCAGATAGAACATAATGGTCTGGTCCGCCGTTTCGGGGACCGGCGGGCGGGGAGTGACCCCTTCGTCCTTGTTGCAGCCCGTGAAAAGGGTCGCTGCGAGTGCAAGGACAAGCACTATATGATGTAATTTTTTCATTTGGATCTCGTTCGGGGTGTTTCGTGCCCGTTTTGTGAAGGTTAGAAATACTCCCCCCCCCGCGTAGAGAGGAGGGTGCCTTTGCAGGATGATTCGGAGAAAAGAGTTGTTTTCATCTTATACTTTTATAATAAATTAGGCCGTTGAATTATGCCGGGGCTTCAAGAGCGGTTTTCGTTATTTGTATTCTCTCGGACGCAGGTTGTTGAATTGCCAGGTTCGGGGCCGTTTGAATACGTAGTCGTCGGGTTTGTTCCGGTAGATGCGGCTGTAATCGAAGTAATATCCCTTGATCCGCCCCTCTTCGGTCCGTACCGGCTCGAGCAGGGGGACGTATTCCACCGAGCGGCTGACGACGCGTGCTTTGCCGTAGTGACGGTCGTGTGCGGCCAGCAGATCGAGAGCATGTCCGAACATCAGGATATGCCAGGCGCTCCCTTCCTTGAGGCCGTTGCCGGAATCCTCGATCGTCGCCAGGATGGAGTTCATCCGGTTGTAGTTGATCTGTTCGTTCTTCGAGTCGCCGAGCGCTCCGTAAGCGAATGCCAGCAGGTTCAGCAGTTTGGGGCTGAACGGATCCTGCACCAAGGCATCGTTCACCGCTGCGATCAGTTTCTCGAGGCTTTCGTGCGTCGGATTCTCGAAATCGACCGTTTGGGCGATCAGTATGGCTTTGTCCATGTCCGAATTGGCATTCAAAGGCTTGTAGGCGTCCTGATAGGCATATCCGTAGTAGAGGTAGTGGTAGTCCTCCTCGGTCATCGAGTCGTCGCCCGACTGATACCGCAGCATCAGGTTCGGGTAGTAGTAGGGGGATTCGGAATCCAGCGTCTGCCGGATAATATCCTCTTCGACAGGTATTTTGGCCGTTGCCATCAGAGGCAGAAACAGCAGCAGGACAAGCAATTTTCTCATAGCCTTTTGTGTGCGGCGGTTCAGTGTGCGAATACGGTGCGGAACCCGTTTCGTGCCGCATTGTTATATAAACGTGCGATCAATTCAAATCGTATTTGGCGATCAGCTCTTTGAAGCGGGCCTCGAGCTGCGGGGTTCCGGGAACGAGGGGCAGCCGCAGCGTGTTGCCGATGAGTCCCAATACCGACATGGCGCATTTCACGCCCGTCGGGTTGCCTTCGGCGAAGAGGGCGGTCACGGCCTCCTCCAGACATTCGTAAGCCTTGCGTGCTCCTTCGAAGTCGCCCTTCTTTGCCAGGTCGATGCAGGTCATCATCTTGCGCGGGAAGGCATTGACCGCTACCGAGATCACGCCGTCGGCGCCCCGGCTCATCAGGTCGAGCGTCAGGGCGTCGTCGCCCGAGAGCACCAGGAAATCCCTGCTCCGCCAGTCGAGTATCTCCTGAATCTGGTCGATCTTGCCCGAAGCCTCCTTGATGCCGATGACATTCGGGAAGTCGCCCGCAATGCGGATCGTGGTCGCTGCGGTCATATTGACCCCCGTACGGCCGGGAACGTTGTAGAGAATGATCGGCAGGGGCGAATGTTCCGATACGGTTTTGAAGTGCTGGTACAACCCCTCCTGCGACGGTTTGTTGTAGTAGGGTGTGACGCTCAGGATCGCATCCGCGCCCCGCAGGTCGAATTCGCGCAACTGGTCGAGCACTTCCGAGGTCGAGTTGCCGCCTACGCCGATCACCAGCGGCACGCGGCCTGCGATGTGGTTTTTGATGAACATGGCGACCACGGCCCGTTCGTGCAGGTAGAGGGTCGGGGTTTCTGCCGTCGTGCCGAGTGCGACGATGAAATCCACACCGCCGTCGATGATGTAGTCGATCGTGCGGGCCAAAGCCGGATAATCCACCCGTCCGTCGGGTGTGAAAGGGGTGGGGATGGCTGCGCCGGCGCCGCTGAGTTTGTGTCGTGTCATATCGTTGATAATGTTATATTTGATAATTATATCCTTGAACGCTTCCGAGGCTTCGTCCTGTTTTTCGAATCCGTTCGCGGCCGTTCGTGGCCGCTGTCTGCGTATTTGCATCCCGTTTCCTTTGAATTTCCTTTTCGGAAGGAGTCGGAAACTGCCCGGCCGGAGCCTGGCGAGCGTAGGAGCGAGAAAGGAGTTCGTTCGTATTATTCTGATTTTTTACATCATTATTTTCGGTGTCAGGGCATGCGCCCGAAATAATATTGTGCGTTTTCTCGGCCCGGGGAGTGCCGTTTCCCGCCTAAAACAGCGACCCCTGTTCCGTGTTGCCGCCGTCGGTTTTGTCGGTCGTTTCCCGAGCCGACGGGGGTGCCGCAGACGTGTTCCCGTCCGAAGCGTTCTCTGTCACGGGCAGCGTTCCGCCGGAAGCGATCATCGCCAGCAGTTCCTCTTCGGAGATGAGACGTACGCCCAGTTTGGTCGCCTTTTGGAGTTTCGCCGGTCCGATCTTTTCTCCTGCGACCAAAAAATCGACGTTGGCCGATACCGCCGCGAGGTTTTTACCGCCGTGCGCTTCGATCAGTTCCTTCAGTTCGTCGCGGCTGTGACCGGAGAATCTGCCCGTGATGACGAAATTTTTGCCCGCCAGACTTTCCGATTCGAGGGCTTTGTGCGCGGCTTCGGTTTGCAGCCCCGCTTTGCGCAGCCGCTCGATGATCCGCAGGTTCTCCGCGTCGGCGAAGTAGTCGATGATGGCATCGGCGATCTTGCCGCCCACCTCGTCGGCTTCGATCAACTCTTCGCGCGTGGCGTGCATCACGGCATCCAACGTGCGGAAGTGTGCCGCCAGGTATTTGGCCGTGGTTTCCCCGACGAATCGGATGCCCAGGGCGAACAATACCCGCTGAAAAGGAACCTCGACCGAGCCCCGGATGCTCCGGATGATGTTCTCGGCTGATTTTTCGCCCAGCCGGGGCAGACAGGCGAGCTGTTCGGCCCGCAGGTCGTACAGGTCGGCGATGTCGTGCAGCAGTCCGTTTTCGAAGAGCAGTTCGACGGTCTCTTCGCCCAATCCCTCGATGTCCATCGCCTTGCGGCGGATGAAGTGGATGATGCGGCCCAGTATCTGAGGCCGGCAGTGGCTCTGATTGGGACAGTAGTGCTTGCTTTCGCCCTCGTATTTCACCAGCGGAGTGCCGCATTCCGGACAGCGGGTGATGTACTGGAAGGGACGGCTGTCCGCCGGACGGGCCGCAAGATCGACGCCCGTGATCTTGGGGATGATCTCGCCGCCTTTTTCGACATATACCATATCGCCTACGCGAATGTCCAGCAGGGCGATCTGTTCGGCGTTGTGCAGCGTGGCCCGCTTGACGGTCGTTCCGGCCAACTGCACCGGATCGAGGTTGGCGACGGGGGTGATGGCTCCGGTGCGTCCCACTTGGAAATCGACGCTTTCGAGCCGCGTGAGCGCTTGTTCGGCCTTGAACTTGAAAGCCACGGCCCATCGGGGCGCCTTGGCCGTGAAGCCCAGCTCGCGCCGCAGGGTGTAACTATTGACCTTGATGACCACGCCGTCCGTAGCGAACGGCAGTTTCCTGCGCTCTTCGTCCCAGAAGGCGATGTAGTCGTCGATCTCCGCCTGGCTGCGGCAGATCCGCATCTTGTCCGATACGTTGAATCCCCATTCGCTGGCTTTCCGCATACACTCCCAATGGGTCGTGCAGGGCAGGTCGTCGCCAGCCAGTTGGTAGAGCGTGCAGTCCAGCCCCCGCTGGGCGACTACGGCCGAGGATTGCTGCTTGAGCGTGCCCGCTGCGGCATTGCGCGGATTGGCCAGTAGCGGTTCGCCGTTCTCCTCGCGTTCGCGGTTGAGGCGGTCGAACGAGGCATAGGGCATCAGCACTTCGCCCCGTATTTCGAAAAAATCGGGGTAGTCGCCCCCTTGCAGATGCAGCGGAATGGTGCGGATCGTGCGGATATTGGCCGTCACATCGTCGCCTCGCGTGCCGTCGCCCCGCGTCACGGCACGGAGCAGGGCTCCGTGTTCGTAGGTGAGCGAGATGGCCGTGCCGTCGAATTTGAGCTCGCAGACGAACTCCGTCTGTCCGAGCTCTTTCTCGATGCGTCCGATGAATTCGTGCAGCTCGTCGAGCGAATAGGTGTTACCCAGCGAAAGCATCGGAAAGCGATGTTCGACGCTTTGGAATTCGGTTGTGAGATCGCTGCCGACGCGGGCCGTCGGGGAGTTCGGGTCGGCGTATTCCGGATGTGCCGCCTCCAGTTCCTGAAGCTCACGCATCATAATGTCGAATTCACGGTCGGATATTTCCGGACTGTTTTCGACGTAGTATTTATGGTTGTGGTAGTCGAGTGTGCGACGTAATTTTTCTATTTTTTCACGTATCATACCTCTGTTATTCCGTACGTAAAAGTACATAATTTGTGCGGAAAGACCGCAAAAAATAAAAAAAATGCAAAAAAAAATTCGACCTTGATTCCGATCGCCAAATTTTGTTTATACTTGCACAAAATTTTCAGACGTTTCCGGTTCGCGGAGACGGCGAAGCCCGAAAAAGGGCGTCGCCGGACGAAGGAAAACGACGGATGAAACTCCACACGATCGACCGGCGACGGCAGGTACGGAATCCTGCCGGGCTTGGATATGACAAAGAAAATTCCGCATTTTCGACAAGTGGGAACGGAGCGGAGCGGAGGAACCCGCTCTGCCGAACGAAACGACTATTGAAAACGAACATCGAAATATGGCAAACTCTACAACACCGAAAAAACGCCTTGTCGCCAGCTTCCGTAATCTGCCTTCGGAACTTCAGGAGGCAATAAAGCAAAAATATCCCCTCGGATTCTCCGAGGCGATGATGCGCATCGACAAACCTAACGGAGAGTTTTTTTACGCTGTGCCTTTCGAAACGGACGAGATCAATTATCTGGTGAAGATTGACGTGAAGATCGACGACCGTGCGGACGATGACGAAGATAAGGACTATTACGACGACGATTTGCAGGACGACGACAATTCGGGCGACGACGAGGACCGGGACGACATGTAGTTTTCGGAACGGAATTTGTTTTCCCCTTTATCATAATATTACTGGGTATTCGGACATTTTTCGGCAGGCGGCCCCGGACCGAACTTATTCGAGGTTCGGCGTAGTCGGAGAATGAATGGCATTCGGTTCAGACGGAAGCGGTTTGCACGTCGCCGGATGCGGAAGACGGCGGAAAGATCGATCTTTCCGCTCCTCCGGCCGAGCCGAATGTTTCCGAACGATCCGATACGGAAAACGATCGCTGAAAATGAATCCTTTCATCCGAAAAATAGGTTTTGGAGTTCTGCTGGCGACTCTCTTCCTGCCGCTGCACTCCTGCGGGCTGGGAGAGGATTCGCGCGATGAAGATAACCGGTACGTTTATCTTCGGTTTGCGGATCCGGCTTTCGAAGCATACTGTTTGGAGCATTGGGATCTGAACGGCGACGGACGTATTTCCCGCTACGAGGCCCAGCGGGTCTGGGATATGGACTGTTCGTCGCTCGGGATCAAGACGCTGGCGGGTATCGAGGAGTTCACGGCCTTGCGTAAGCTCGATTGCAGCGGTAACGAGATCGTTGCGCTCGATGTGCGCAAATGTATTTTCCTGGAGCAGTTGAATTGTAGTGGAAATGCACTTATCAATCTTGATGTCAAAGGATTGCGCTTTCTAAACCGGCTCGATTGCAGCGACAACGACTTAACTTATCTCAATTTGGCGACTAACGCGGCTTTGGAGAACCTCCGGTGCGGTGGCAACCGCTTCGCATCGCTCGACATCAGCCGTTGTGCTACGGACATGATCCGTGTCGATACGGTACCCAACGAGAGCCTTTCGGTGCTCTATAAACGGGCGGAGCAGCGTATCCTGAACCTGAATGTGGACGGCGGTACGAAAGTGGAGGTTTTGTAGCTCGGAATATTCTGACGGTTAAACTATAAGCAAGTGTCTTCGGAGGGGACACTTGTTTTTTTGTGCCGGAAATTTGAGATTTCGACAACCCCGAACGGGTTTTTAACGAAAAATTAGTACCTTTGAAGGCAAAATCGTTTTTTTGCGATTAAATTTTTCAAAAAGATCATGAATAAAGTTGACGTCATACTCGGCCTGCAGTGGGGCGACGAGGGCAAAGGCAAGGTTGTCGATGTGCTGACTCCCCGTTATCAGGCGGTTGCGCGTTTTCAAGGCGGTCCCAATGCGGGTCATACGTTGGAATTCAACGGCGAAAAATACGTCCTGCGCTCGATTCCTTCGGGTATTTTCCAGGGCGGTAAAACCAACATCATCGGCAACGGGGTGGTCCTCGACCCGATTCTTTTCCGCGAGGAGGCTACGGCGCTGGCCAAGAGCGGCCACGATCTGAAGGGGCGCCTGCAAATTTCCAAGAAGGCACACCTGATCCTGCCGACTCACCGGATGCTCGACGCCGCGCAGGAGGCGGCCAAAGGCAGCGCCCGTATCGGTACGACCGGAAAGGGTATCGGCCCGACCTATACGGACAAGGTAAGTCGTACGGGCATGCGTGTCGGCGACGTGCTGGGTCCTGAATTCCGGGCCGTTTACGACCGGGTGAAAGCTCGTCACGAGGCGACGCTCCGCAGTCTGGGATATGTTTACGATATCGCGGAACTCGAGCGCCAGTGGTTCGATGCGGTCGAGTATCTCAAGGAGTTCCGGTTGATCGACAGCGAATACGAAATCAACCGTCTGCTCGCCGAAGGGCAGCCCGTCCTGGCCGAAGGGGCCCAGGGTACGCTGCTGGACATCGATTTCGGCTCTTATCCTTTCGTCACCTCCTCCAATACGGTTTGTGCCGGTGCCTGCACGGGCCTCGGCATCGCCCCGTCGCGTATCGGCGAGGTGTTCGGTATCTTCAAGGCTTATTGTACCCGCGTGGGGGCCGGGCCGTTCCCGACCGAGCTGTTCGATGAAACGGGCGCCCGTCTGCGGGATCTAGGGCATGAATACGGAGCCGTTACGGGGCGCGAACGCCGTTGCGGCTGGCTGGATATGGTGGCGCTCAAGTACGCCATTATGATCGACGGGGTGACGCAGTTGATTATGATGAAGAGCGACGTGATGAACGATTTCGACACGATCCGCGTGGCTACGGCCTACGAGATCGGCGGCGAGCGTACGGACCGTTTCCCTTATGCGGTAGATGCTCCGATCGCGCCTGTTTATAAAGAGTTCAAGGGGTGGAAATGCGATCTTCGCAAATTCCGCCGCTACGAGGATTTCCCGGCCGAATTCAAGGCTTATGTGGAGTTCATCGAGCGGGAAACGGGCGTGCCCGTGCGGATTATTTCGGTAGGCCCCGACCGCGATGAAACGATCGTGCGGTAAATACAGATACGAGTAAAATTTATTCATTTAAAATAGTACAAATGAAAAAACAGTTGAAAATTGTTGTCCTGGCAAAGCAGGTTCCCGATACCCGCAACGTGGGTAAGGATGCCATGACCCCCGAAGGGACGGTCAACCGCGCTGCGCTGCCTGCAATCTTCAATCCCGAAGATTTGAATGCACTCGAGGCTGCCCTGTTTCTCAAGGACGAAACGGAAGGCAGTACGGTACATATCCTGACCATGGGTCCTCCGCGTGCCGCCGACATCATCCGCGACGCCATTTTCCGGGGGGCCGACGGAGGTTATCTGCTGACCGACCGTAAATTCGCCGGCTCGGATACGCTGGCTACTTCATACGCTCTTTCGTGTGCGCTGCGCAAGATTCAGCCCGACGTGATCGTCGCAGGCCGCCAGGCCATCGACGGCGATACGGCCCAGGTGGGTCCGCAGGTGGCCGAAAAGCTCGGTTTGCCGCAGGTGACCTATGCCGAGGAGATTCTCGAGATCAAAGATAAGTCGCTGGTCATCAAACGTCGCCTGGAGCACGGAACCGAAGTGGTCGAATGTCCGATTCCCGCCGTGGTGACCGTAAATGCTTCGGCTGCCGAGTGCCGCCCGAAGAACGCCCGCCGCGTGATGAAGTTTAAGAATGCCATGACGGCCTCCGAGATCGCTGCGGAACCGACGTCGGAAGCTGCCAAGATGGCCGCGTCGAAGCCCTACCTGCAGATTTTCGAGTGGAGTGCCGCCGATGTCGATCCGGACGATAACCAGTTGGGCCTGACCGGTTCCCCGACGAAGGTGAAGAAGATCGAGAATGTGGTGTTCCAGGCCAAGGAAGCCAAGAAACTGACTGCCGACGACAAGCAGATCGAGGAATTGATGGTTGAACTTATCGCGAGCCACACGCTCGGTTAATCAGGGAGGAAACGAGATATGAATAATGTATTTGTATATATAGAACTCGAAAACGGGGTACCTGCGGACGTGAGTCTGGAGTTGCTGACCAAAGGCCGTGAGCTGGCCACGACGCTCGGCGTGAAGCTCGAAGCCGTCGTACTGGGTCATAATCTGGGCGACATCGCTCAGGAGTTGGCCAAATACGGCGCCGATACCGTGTGGACGGCCGACGACAAGGAGTTCGCTCCGTTCCGCACGTTGCCCCATACGGCTGTGATGTGCGGTCTGATCGAGCAGGAGA
>OLOO01001812.1_pt1 | contig 13010 bp, 14 predicted proteins | sample 1672621 | NCBI WGS metagenome assembly OLOO01 (sample SAMEA3136706, study PRJEB25190) | human gut metagenome | biome: human gut; feature: human-associated habitat; material: faeces | place: Austria | collected 2013 | reverse complement strand
AAGAAGAATATCAGATAACATTATTTAACCAAACAACCCAACCTTTATCTTAAACAAAATAAAGCAAATTATTTAAGGAACAAGCAAAACAAATTATTAGTTTAGTAAATCGTACAGATTCTTACTTAAAGAATATTAATAAATATATTAGTGGCGATATTTATCTTGGTTGTAGTGAAAGTGAAGCAAATCGTATTGTCATGAAAGCAATCAGTAAAACCCAACAACACCATCCTGATATTAGGTTTCATATTTATAGTGGAAATGCTCAATATGTTGAAGAACAACTTGATCAAGGTATTTTTGATTTAGGAATTGTAACTGATCCTGCCGATTTATCAAAGTATGATTATCTTACATTACCGACTCTTGATACGTGGGGTGTTCTCATGAAAAAAGACAGCGAACTAGCCAAACTTGATACAATCTCACCTAAAGATTTGTTAGATAAGCCGATGATTATTTCTAATCAAGAAATGGTAAAAAATGGTATTAGTGGTTGGCTTGGTGGTAATCAAAGAGCTTTAAATGTCGTAGCAACTTATAATTTATTTTATAACGCTAAACTGATGTGTGAAGAAAATGTTGGTTATGTTTTAACTTTAAAGCATCTTTATAATGAATCAAATGATAGTCCTATTTGTTTTAAACCTTTAAATCCTCCTCTTACTTTAAGGAGTCATCTTGTTTGGAAAAAATATAAAGTTTTTCCTAAAGCTATTGCAATCTTTTTAGAAATACTTAATGAAGAAATTAAAAAAAGCAGTTGATGAAACGACTTCATTTCATCACTGCTTTTTAGTTATTTATTGCTTCTTTAAGCCAATCTAAAAACTCATCCATGCCTTCACCACTTTTAGCGCTGACACAAAGAATTGTTGCATTAGGATTTAAGTTTTTGATATTTTCTTTTGCTTTTTCAATATCAAAATCAAAATAATCTAATGTATCTATTTTAGAAATCAATACAAGATCACAAACACTAAACATTAAAGGATATTTTAATGGTTTGTCGTCTCCTTCAGGAACTGATAAAATCATAAGGTTTTTATGGGCCCCCGTATCAAATTCTGCAGGACAGACAAGATTTCCTATATTTTCTAGAAAAAGAAGATCAAAATCATCGACCCCAAATTCATCAATAGCTCTTGTTGTCATTTCTGCATCAATATGACATAAACCTCCATTATGAATTTGAATAGAAGGAACACCTGTTTTATCCGCAACCTTTTGAGCATCTAAAGATGTTTCAATATCAACATCCATAACACCTATTTTATATTGGTCTTTAATTCTATTGATGACATCTGAAAGAAGGGTTGTTTTTCCAGAACCTGGTGAAGACATCACATTAAGCATGGTTACCTTTTTTTCAGATAATCTTTCACGAAGTTCATCAGCGGCTAGATTATTAGCGTTAAAGACATTTTCATGAACTTCTATGACTCTTACTTTTGACATCTATTTTCCCTCCCATTCTTTCATTTTTTCTTTTAAATAATTGATCCAAGGTTCAAATCCTTCATCTTTTTTAGCAGAAATATAAAAGATTTGTGCTTTTGGATTTAAAGTATGAATTCTTTTTTCAACCAACTCTTTATCAAAATCAAAGACTGCTAAAGCATCTACTTTATTAATTAAAACAACATCAGATACAGTATAAACAAGAGGATATTTTGCAGGTTTATCATCCCCTTCAGGAACTGATAAGATCGTTATATTGATTCCTGCACCGGTATCAAATTCTGCCGGACATACAAGATTTCCAACATTTTCAATGAAAATAAGATCAACATCATCAATCCCCATTTCATTTAAACCTTGTTGTGTCATTGCTGCATCCATATGACACATTCCACCCGTATGAAGTTGAATGGCCTTAGCGCCCCCTTCTTCAATGGTTTGAGCATCAACACTGGCATCAATGTCACATTCCATAACACCGACACGACAAATATCTTTTAATCTTTCAATGGTACGAAGAAGTGTTGTGGTTTTCCCTGATCCCGGTGAAGACATCACATTGATCATTAATTTTCCTTGTTTTTTAAATTCATCACGTATTTTATCTGCAGTGACTTCATTTTCTTTAAAGATATTTTGTTTAAGTTCCACTATCTTCATAAATACCAATCTCCTTAATATTAAACTCATTTCCTTTGAGTAAATAAGTATGTTCACTATGGCAATAAGGACATTTTTTCCCATAATCAATGGTTCTATATTGTCCTTTACAATCTTCACAATAAGTAATCGCTTCTAATGTTTCAATATAGATTTTTGCATGTTCTGTCACAGCTTCTTTTTTTCTTGCCCAGTTCCAACAATCTACTAATTGATCATGAATGACACCAGAAACTTCTCCAATTTCTAGTGTCACATAATCTATTTTTTTTACATTGTTTTCTTCAGCTACTTTTTTTACATCTCTTACAACATAAAAGGTTACTCCTAATTCATGCATCTTAATGTTCTACCTTTTTCTTTAAAATAATATTTTTTACACGTTTTAATTGATAAGGAATAATTGCTTTAAATTTATCTTCAGCTACTGTCATTGTTGAACATTCTGGATGATCACGATGTAATTTAATAGCATCAAAATCACATTTTGTTGTACAAATACCACAACCAATACATTTATTAGCATCAACAATCGTTGCACCACAGCCTAAACATCTTGATGTTTCTTTTTTAATTTGTTCTTCTGTAAGTGCTAAAACATTATCTTTAAACTTATCAGTTACTTTTGAATTAATACCTTCTACTTGTTTAGGTCCTCGATCATAACTTTCCACTAAAATATCATCTGTATCAAGTGGTTTAAATTCCCAACGATTACGTCCTGTTTCCATATGTCCATGATGAACATAACGATGTAATGATTCAGCTGCAATCTTTCCTTGTGCAATTGCGTCAATAGCGAATTTAGGTCCTGTATAAACATCTCCACCTGCAAAGATATCTTCAACACTTGATTGGAAAGTGACTTTATTTAATTCAATGGCTGGTCCATTAAACTTCACATCTTCACCTTTTAATAAATCTCCCCAAACGCTACGTTGACCGATGGCAAAGATAACACGTTCACAAGCAACTGTAACTGTTGTATTTTCATCATAAACTGGCGCAAATTTACCTTCATCATTAAATACGGAAACACATTTTTTGAAAACAATAGCACTTACTTTACCATTTGTTTCAATTATTTCTTGAGGTCCCCATCCACAATGAATCGTTACACCATCTTCTCTTGCTTCTGCAATTTCTTCATTAGAAGCTGGCATATCTACTTCTTGTTCTAAACAGAATTGTTGTACTTGACTTGCTTTATTTCTTGATGATACACGAGAAGCATCGATGGCCACATTTCCACCACCAACGACAACGACTTTACCATCAAACAGTGTATTTCCACAGTTAGATTCATGTAAATAATCAATCGCTGTCATTACACCTTGTGAATTTATATTTTTAATATCAGGTAAGCTACCCGCACTGCAACCAATGGCAATATAGAACGCTTGATACCCTTGTTCTCTTAATTGTTGAATTGTTACATCTTTTCCTACTTCAATTCCTGTTTTGATTTCTACACCCATTTCTTTTGCGACATCTATTTCAGCATCTAGAACATCTTTTTCTAATTTATAAGATGGAATACCATAACGTAACATTCCTCCTGGATGTTCGTTCTTTTCAAAAACAGTAGGACGATATCCTGTTTGTGCAAGATAGAAAGCTGCTGTTAAACCAGCAGGTCCACCACCAATAATCGCAATCTTTTCATCAAAATGATCCATATGAATACTTGCTGGAATAACTACAGGTGGAATATATCTTGTATCAGCATTTAAATCTTGTTTGGCAATAAATCTTTTAATGGCATCAATTGATAAAGCTTCATCAATTTTACCACGTGTACACGCATCTTCACATCTTCTATTACATACCGCTCCACATACTGCTGGGAATGGATTTTGTTTTTTAATTAAAGCCAAAGCATCTTTGTATCTTCCTTGAGAGGCCATTTTAATATATCCTTGAACAGCAATGTGTGCAGGACAAGCACTTTTACAAGGAGCAGTTCCTGTTTCATGGGTATTAATTCTATTATTATCACGATAGTTAAAATCGTATTTTTCTGGTCCCCATTTAACAGCATCAGGTAATTCTTGTTTTGGATATTGTACTTCTGTACCATCTTTTTTACATAATTTTTGTCCTAATCGTACAGCCCCTGCTGGACAATATTCCACACATCTACCGCAAGCTACACATTTATCTTTTTCTACATGAGCAACGTAAGCAGAACGTGACATATTTGGGGTATTAAATAATTGTGATGTTCTTAAAGCATTACAAATTTCAACATTACAGTTACAAATACCAAATATTTTATTTTCTCCATCAATATTCGTAATTTGATGAACAAAACCATTATCTTCCGCACGTTTTAAAATAGCTAAGGCTTCTTCTTTAGTAATATCATGTCCTTTACCTGTTTCTCTACAATAATCAGCAAAGTCACCAACACCAATACACCAACCAAAATCATCATCAGCACAACCATCATCAATGGCTTTTCTTGAAGCTCGACAAGAGCATCTTCCTACACCAATTTTACCTTCATATTTTTCTAACCAGTAAGAAAGCTTTTCAATATCAATAGCTTCATTTTCCATTGAAATAGCTTTTTCTACAGGAATAACATGCATTCCTACTCCTGCCCCTCCAGGTGGAACCATTTGTGTAATACCGGCAAGAGGAATATAAGTCATACGTTCAAAAAATGCCGCGACATCAGGATGATCTTCTAGACGAGGATTTGAACGATCTGGTAATTCTTCCATATTAAATAATTCAGCACTTCCAGGTACAAACATTGGTAGAATATATCTTCTTTCACTTTGTGGTGCTGTGCGTCCATGATGGTCATAATGATAACCATAATCATATTCTAACAATCCTAAATAACTCATTTCATCTAAAGTTTTTTGGAAATGCTCTTCTTGATCTTTTGAAACCTTACATAAATCACACATTTCTTTAAATGTATAAGGGGTACGCTTTTTCATTGCTAAAGCAATATCTGCCATTTCATCACTGACAATTTCAGCCAATCCCCAATATTCAGGATCTTCAACTTTGACACCACCGAAAATGTGTCCGGCAACATCAGTAATCTTTCTTCCTAATTTAACAATTTTCTCTCTTGGAGGATTGTCATGCTTATGGTTTGCATTCCACTCCTCATATTTTTTCATACTCATTTTTTATATTCCTTTCTCCAATAAAATTGTTTTAAATCAAAAACAATATATCAATTTCATTATACATGAATCCTAAATATTAAGATATTGTTTAGAAACATTTATTGAAAAAACGATTATTTTTCCACATAAATTCAAACATTTTGTTTCTTTTGCCTAAAAATAAAAGGAGACTTTTAAGCTCCTATTTATCTCTTCTTGCTTTTTTATCAGCAATAATATCAGAAATATCAAATGGTACTTCATCATCTTCTTGTTCATAAACATTTAAAAATGGAACATCTTCTACACTTCTAAGTGGAAACTCTGATTTTGCAGTCACATCTTTTAAATCACATTCAATAACACCAATATATATACCTGGAATAACTTTTCTTTCACTCAATGGTTTAATAGCACGATCATTACATATATAAAGCAAATTATAACCTTTTTCCCATGTTTCTGGATCATCTTTATAATCTAACATCTTCATCATTCATTCCCACATTAATAATATTCATTTCTTGAAGCATAGCTTCTATTAATTTATAATCGACTACTTCTCTTTCAAATCGTCTCATTTCACTCACCTCAATTACACTAGACTTTGTTTTATTTTCAAATGACTTTCAATAAATGAAAAATATCTTATAATATTTTTGAGGTGTCATATGAATACATTAAAAATACAAATCAAACCCTATTATCAAAATAATCCATTTAATTTAAAAGATGATCAAATACATTGTTTATCTACTAATAAAGATGAAGAAGAAATCCAATTACTTCTTAAACAAATGAATCTTTCTAACTATACTGTATTTCTTCAATTAGATATGGAAAATTATACTTACGGTTATCTACATACATCATCTAATAAAGAATATGATTTATTTTATTATAATGACTTTGATGATTATGAAGACGAAATTGAATTTGGCAGTACTGCTTGGATTAAAATGATGACAAAAAGATAAAACGGGCAAATAAGCCCGTTAATAATCTATATCATTTTCTAAATCTTTCCCTTGTGATTCTATCACTTTCTTATACCAATAAAATGACTTCTTAGGATAACGTTTTAATTCCTTTAAATCTTCAAAATCACGATCTACATATACAAAACCATATCTTTTTCTAATTTCCTTATGACTACTTAAAAAATCAATTGGACTCCATGCAAGATATCCCATTAAATCCACACCATCATGTTCTACGGCTGTATTAATCGCTTTAATATGTTTTTGATAATAAGCAATCCGTTCATCATCATAAACTTTTCCATCTTTCATTGTTTCATCAATTCCTATACCATTTTCTACAATAAAAAGCGGTTTATGATAACGATGATAAAAATCAACAAGTGAATATCTTAATCCATCAGCATCAATTTGCCATCCCCATTCATTAGCATCATAATAAGGATTTTTTAAAGATCGTTGATCAAAAATAAGTGCATCTTCTAATTCATTTTGATCTTTTATATCTTCAAAAGAAGAAATAACATTACTACGATAATATGAAAAAGCAAGATAATCTAATTTTTTAGAAGCATCTTTAATCACATCTTTTTCTTCTTGAGACATATTCAACTCAATATTTCTATTTTTAGCGTATTGCATAAAGTATTGAGGAAGTTCACCATTACACATTGTGTCATAAACAAAGTAATTATGCATTTTATTTTTGAAATCTGCTGCTAAAATATCATCTGCTTTACATGTAAGTGGATAAAATGGTGCATGTCCAATCATTCCTCCAACTTGTGCTTGGGGATCAACACGTTTGATAACTTCAACAGCTCTTGCATGAGCTACTTGCACATTCACATTTAAATGTACAAACATTTCTTGTTTCGTCATACCTTCTGGTAATCTTGCACCAGAAACTAAATATGGCATATGGGTTGCTAGATTGATTTCATTATAAGTAATATAATATTTAACTTTTCCTTTAAATCTTTCTACAATACTTTCAACATGTCTTGCATAAAATTCAATGACTTCTTTATTCATAAACCCATTATAATGATTTAATAGATAATCTGGCATATCAAAATGAACAAGAGATACAACTGGTTCGATTCCTTTTTCTAATAAATAATCAACCATCTTATCATAAAAATCTAATCCTTTTTCATTTGGTTTTTCTTCATTTCCCAATGGATGGATTCTTGACCAAACAACAGAAAATCGATATGCTTTAAACCCCATTTCTGCCATATAATCAATATCTTCTTTCCAATGATGGTAATGATCCGTTGCTACATCTGTTGTACAAAACATAGGTTTAATTCCTGGTTCTGGAGTTACGACTAAAGTATCATAGACATTCAAACCTTTACCATCTTCTAAATAACCACCTTCAGCTTGAACGTTACTTAAAGCGCCTCCCCATAAAAATTCTTTTTTCATACAATTCTCCTTACTTTGTTGTCATCATAATCATCATTTGACCATCAAGTTCAATTGATGTATTTGTAGGAATCAAAAAATTATCTCCTACTTTAACGTCATATTCGTCTACTTTTCCACTACCTTTTACAACTGTAGCAAGTTGATAATTATCGCATTTATATTGACATTTACCAATAACTAATAATTGAGAAACAGTAAATGAATCATTTGAAATAAATATTGTTTCTTTCACATTTTCATGAACTTTAACAACTGGATGAACATCATTTTTATCAATATCTTTATCAAAAGATAAACAATCAGTAGCTTGTTTCAAATGTAATTCTCTTTCATTTCCATCTTTATCTTTTCTATGATAATCATAAAAACGATACGTAACATCTGTAGATTGTTGAATTTCATAAACAACATTCCCTTTACCCATAGCATGTAGACAACCTGCTGGTAAATAAACAAAATTCCCATCAGCTACAGGATATTTTTTATAAATATCATCCCATTTATCTTGATTGATCATTTCTTGAAGCTCTTCTTTATTCTTTGTCTTTTGTCCATAGACAATAGAAGCACCTGGATCTGATTCAATAAAAAACCACGCTTCATTCTTTCCTCGTTTATAACCAATTTTTTGAGCATGTTCATCATCAGGATGAACTTGAATACTCAAATCATCTTCTGGTCCAACTAAAGAAATAATTACTGGGAAATCCTCACCTGGATGTCCAAATAATTCTTGATGTTTTTCCCATAATTCTTTTAGAGTTTTTCCTTTGAATTCACCATTTATACAAACAGTAGATAAACCTTCACCATCTTGAGCACTAAAAGACCATGATTGACCTATTCCTTCAGGAAAATCATCATACCCAAAGAAATCTCTTACTTTTGTATGACCCCAAATTGCTGGTCTAGGAATCGCTTTAAAAAATAAAACACCCATTTTATCTTCACTCCTTTAAAAAAGGCATATTTCGCCTAAATAGTAAACAAAGCGAACATGCCCATAATTGTTACAAATACAGATAAAATATTAACCATCGATACAACATTTGATTTAATCCTAAATCCATACTTACTAAATATTAAATTATTCACTTGTTTCGCTTTTGTCACATGGTAATCCGCTAATAAAGCAAATACCACAACAACTATTCTCATAGGTAAACTTGTACCAATACCGCTCCCTAATAAATTCCATGGAAACATAGCCAACACTAAAGCTACAACAGTTGCAACCAAAGATGCTGCAATATAAGGATTCTTTTCATCTTTATGTTTCATCATGCGTTCTTGCTCTTTCAATGATTGTGTTTGATTTTTATTTTTCTTTTTATTTTCATTGTATTTTTCAGCATAACTTACTTGTTTAACTTTAACAACTTCACATCCACAACTATCACAAAATTTTGATGTTTCTTTTATTTCTGCACCACATTTTCTACAATACATAATCTATTCTCCTATTTTAAAATAATTTGTGAAATATTGACTAACGCAACAAAAATACTTAAAAAGATTGAAATATAAGCATAATTCTTATTTCCAGTAGGTGCATATCCTTTCTTTTGATCATCTTTATCAACTTTTAAGGACATCACACCACAAACCAAAGCACCTGCATAAAGCAATGAACTTATAATATATGGTAGTTTGACATTTCCACCAACAGCATTAACAACTGTTCCTCCAATAAAATCTAAACCAATTAAAGCTATAAAAAAGAGGAGGATTCCTAGTTTTGCAAAAGAATTTTCTCTTGGATTTTTCTTTAATTTTTTAGATTCTTTAATCTCTTTCTTTTCTCCGTTAAGTTCTTTTCCACAATGATAACAAAATGCTGAATCTTGTGGTATTTCTTTATGACAATATGGACATTCCATAACTAGTTCCTCCTTTTATTAAAAAGAAGGCTTGAGGCCAATTTGGCACTTAGCCTTCTTTAAATTATTCAATTATTTAATTAAGCAGTTTCGCCATTAAATTTAGCAACTTCAGCTTTTTCATATGATTTCCAGAATGGATAGAAAATAACCATACCAATTGCGAAGTTAATAAATACAATAACAATTCCACCGATTGAACCACCTGCAGCTAAGTATCCTAATACAGGAGATGGTGTAGCCCAAGGTAAGTTCATATACATTTTACCAACAAATCCAATACTTGTTAACCAATAAGTTAAAGCACCTGTAAGTGTATGAGTTAAGATAAATGGAACTAATAAGAAACCATTCATAACTACTGGTAAACCAAACATAATTGGTTCAATGATACAGAATACTGCTGGTGGTAAACAGATTGTAGCTAAAGGTTTTAAATGAGGTAATTTCTTGCTTGACATAAACATATAAACTAGAATTGGCCAACAAGATGATACCCATTGAGATAATCTACATAAGTTTGGTGTCCAAACATATGGTAAATCTTTAACTAATGTACCTGCCATATAAGCAGTGTTGTTATCAGCAATCCATTGATTTGTAAAGACATTGATAACTGCACCTGTGATGTTATCACCATGTAAACCACAGATCCATAATAACGCTGATAAGAATTGTTGTAATGTGTAAACAAAGATATTATCAGCTGCACCTAATACAGGTAATAACATTTGTCCAACTAATTCTGGGATATTTAAACCAGCTAAAGTTCTAATTCCCCAACAAATTAATGTAATAAAGAAGTAAGGAATAATAGCTGAGAAACTGTCAGAGATTGCTGGTGGTACAGAATCTGGTAATTTAATAACGATATGTTTTTTATAACAAATATCAATAATATTAATTGCGATAGCACCTGCGATCATTGCTGTGATTAAACCAGCTCCACCCCAATATGTAGATTCAAAAGCACTTGCTCCTGCTGATAAAGTACCATCTTTAGCAGTAACAACTAATTGTCCAACTGAGTTATAGTTTAATAACATAAATGCGAAGAACGCACCAACTGCACCAGTTGTTTTATTAATACCTTTGATTTCTGCATATTCAGCACCAAATGCAATAATAATGTAAATAGCCATAATACCCATTGATAAGCTGTTAACTAGAGATAAGTCTCCAGCCCAAGGTTTTAAAAGCTTTTGTAGTTAATCCACCATCAGAACAGAATAAATAAACAACTAAGAATAATGAACCAACCATTGTGACTGGTAATGCTGCAACCATACCATTAACAATACCACGAACAAATGGAATTTGCCCGAATTTTGTCATTGGTCCAGCGATTACGTCAACTTTTTCTAGAATTTTGTCCATCATGGACTTCTTTTCTGTAGACATATTTTTCTTCCCCTTTCTTAAGAAAACCTCCTAAATGTAAACGTTTTCCCTTTGCCTACTTATATACTATACTGAATTATTTTCTTTTTCGATATAAACGATTGTCATAATATATGACACTTTTTTTACAAAATTCTCTAAACCCTATATATCATCACAATTTTAAGAAATTAAATTGTTAAAAAACCGCTTGAGAAAACGTTTACATTTATATATAATTTATTTAGGTGGTGATAAAATGCAACTAAAAAAGAATGAAATGAAGATTATTCAGTTATTGTTAGCTTCAGATAACTATATTTCAAGTTATGAAATTGCTAATTCAACAGGTATTTCTAGAAGACGTGTAAGAGATGAAATGAGAAGTGTTAAAGACATCCTCGCCTCTCTTCATTTAAATTTATTATCTAAAGCATCTCAAGGTTATTACATTGAAGGAAAATCTTCTCAAAACTTAACAGAACTTCAAAATATTATTAATAATAATATCAGAGGAGACGATTCTTTAATTCCTACCTTACCTGATGAACGATCTAATTACATTCTAGAGCGTCTCATTAATAGTAGGGAATTTATTAAATTAGAAACACTTGCTGATGAATTAGTCGTCTCAAGAGCCACAATTGCGAATGATTTAGTTTCAATAAAAAATGAATTTAAAAAATATGGTTTAAAATTTAACCAAAAACCTAATTATGGAATTTATATCAGTGGTCCGGAAACAGGGAAAAGAAAATGTTTAGTAGACAATATTTTTAAAAACCTAAATGTTTCTGATATGTACTTTGATTTTTTAGATACTTATTTTAATTCACCTGATTATGAAATCATTCAAATTTTAAGAGAATATGCTATATCTATCAGTGATATTAGTTTAATAGATTTCTTAATTAGTTTTTCAATTAGTGCAGCACGTATTTCTTGTGGATATTTAATTGGACATCAAACAGAAGGTTTTGAAGATTACCAAAATAGAACAGAGTATTTTGTCGCAAAAAAACTTGCATTATATGCAAAAGAACATTTTGATGTGGAATTTGATGAGTATGAAATTCAAAATATCACGATTCAACTGATTTGTAAGAGATCTACAAAAGGACTTACTTTTATTTATAATCAAGATATTATTGATTTACAAAACGAAATACTTGATAAAATAAAGAAACAAACTTTAATTACTTTTGATGATGAACATTTTAATAAAGTTTTTCCATTATATTTAAAATATACTTTAATACGACAAAAATATGGTGAAAAAATACGTACACCCTTATATGAAGATATTCAATACGATTATCCTCTATCTTATTATCTTGCTCAAATTGTTTCTCAAGTAATAAAAAAACATACAAAGATTCCTCTTTCTAGAAGTGAAATCACTAATTTCACTATTCTATTTAACAATATAATTAATAATAAAAAATATAGTCAAAAAAAGGTTTTACTCATTAACTGTATGGGTGAATCTATCAAAACATTTATTAATCATTTTATCGAAAAAGAACTCTATGACCAATTAGTAATCACTAAATCCATTCATTATTATGAAATAGAAGAAGAAAACTTAGACCAATACGATTTAATCTTATCAACAGCACCGATTCATCGCCAATTACCAATTCCTGTAATCAGCGTAAATTATATTATGTCTCAAGATGATATTATTCGTATTAAGAGTTATTTATCTTATCTATTTAATGATGAACAAATGTTGTATTACTTTCATCCATCTTTTTATCAAACACATGTTCCAGTTAAAACACTTAAAGGTCTGGCAACAAGTTTTTATCAATCTATAAAAAGTGTATATCATCTTAATGATTCTAAAAAGAATGATATGATGAATAAAAACATTTGTTCAGTACATACCTTTGAAAATCAAATCGGTTTATTAAGACTTTCTCGTCCTTTAAACTCTAATAATATTATTTCAATCATTGTTTTAGAAGAACCTATGAAAGTTGAAAATCAAACATTTAAAATAGCTATCTTATTTTCTTGCGCTGATAATCAAAATGTCATGTATAATACACTATTTTCAACTTTAAAGAACATTT
>OLOO01001809.1_pt1 | contig 13034 bp, 8 predicted proteins | sample 1672621 | NCBI WGS metagenome assembly OLOO01 (sample SAMEA3136706, study PRJEB25190) | human gut metagenome | biome: human gut; feature: human-associated habitat; material: faeces | place: Austria | collected 2013 | reverse complement strand
AAGTTCCTCCAAAGTCGAAACTTTAGATTTTAAGTCATTTCTGCCGCACAGGTCGCCAGAAATGATTTTTAATGAGGTTGCACCTCAAACTCCCAAAAATAAAGTAGGCAAAACCATAACTGTTTTGCCTACTATCTAAAAATGCGTGTCATATCAAATGACACACATTTTTTTTGTTATCTTTTTTGTGATTCCAACCATACAATCAATACCGACATATCGGACGGTGAAACACCGGAAATTCTTGACGCTTGTCCGAGTGACTTTGGCTGTATCTTATTCAATTTTTGTCTTGCCTCCAAACGCAAGCCGTGTATATCAGAATAATCCTGATTTTCGGGAAGAAGTTTTTCCTCCATTTTCTTAAACTGCTCAACCTGTGCTATCTGTCTTTTTATATAGCCGTCATACTTTAGTTTAATTTCAACCTGTTCACAAACTGCGTCCGGAAGTGTCGGACGGTTATGGTCGACAGGTGCAAGTTTTTCATAATCAAGTTCTGGACGTTTTATCATATCGCTAAGACGTATTCCCGTCTTAACGGCAGTCGAATTATACTGTTCCAAAAGCGGATTTGCGTCTTTCGGCGGTACAATAACCGACATCACACGCTTAATTTCATTTTCAACCATATCCATTTTTTCAAGGAACTTTTTATATCTTTCTTCCGATATAAGACCGATTTTATATCCGAACGGAGTAAGTCTTTCATCTGCGTTATCCTGTCTTAAAAGCAAACGGTATTCCGAACGTGATGTCATCATTCGGTACGGCTCGTTTGTACCCTTTGTTATAAGGTCATCTATAAGTGTGCCGATATATCCGTCCGAACGTTTTAATGTAAGCGGTTCTTCGTTTTTAAGTTTCAATGCCGCATTAATTCCGGCAATAAGTCCTTGTGATGCCGCCTCCTCATAGCCGGACGTACCGTTAAACTGTCCTGCACCGTAAAGTCCATGCACATTTTTAAATTCCAACGTTGCATACAGTTGAGTCGGATCACAGCAATCATATTCTATTGCATATGCAGGACGCATAATCTCAACATTTTCAAGTCCCTCAACACTTCGATACATTTCAAGCTGTACGTCCTCAGGCATACTCGTTGAAAAGCCTTGTGCATATACTTCCTTTGTATCAAGTCCCATAGGCTCCATAAAAAGCTGATGTCTTGGTTTTTCCGAAAAACGCACAACCTTATCTTCGATAGACGGACAGTATCGCGGACCTATACCCTCAACCATACCGCCGTACATTGCCGAACGACCGAGATTGTCATGTATAATTTGATGAGTTTTTTCATTTGTATACACAAGGTAGCAAGGAACAAGATTTTTGCCGACATTCTCCGTTTCAAACGAAAACGGCACAATTTTTTCGTCGCCCTCCTCAAGCTCCATCTTACTGTAGTCAAGTGTATCCGCGTGCACTCTTGCAGGAGTACCTGTTTTAAATCGCTTTAATTCAATACCCAATCTGCGAAGATTTTCCGAAAGTTCATTTGCGGGAAACATTCCGTCTGGACCGCTTTCACGCGAATAACTTCCGATAAGAATTTTGCCCTTTAAATAAGTTCCGCTGGCAATAATAACCGCTTTTACCTTATATTCAACGCCTGTATGTGTTACAACTTCCGTTACATTATTATCTTCATCGGTAATTACATTTACGATTTCCGCTTGTTTAACCTGTAAATTCTCTTGATTTTCAACACGTTTTTTCATTTCAACGTGATACTTTTTTCTGTCAATCTGTGCTCTGAGCGAATGTACGGCAGGGCCTTTGCCTTTATTAAGCATTTTCGACTGTATAAACGAAGCGTCCGCCGCTTTACCCATTTCACCGCCGAGTGCGTCAAGCTCACGAACAAGGTGACCTTTCGCCGTACCGCCTATACTTGGGTTACAAGGAAGATTTCCTATTGCGTCAAGGCTTATTGAAAACATAACCGTTTTCATACCCAATCTTGCCGCCGCCAAAGCCGCCTCACACCCTGCGTGACCGCCTCCGATTACGGCAACATCATATTCACCTAAAACCATTATTCTTCCTCCCCGATATATTCAACCTTAGGCTGTTTTTCTTTCATATCCTTTAATATTGAGCGTTCAATTACTCTTGCGGCATAAAATTGCGGCGGATAGCAAGTAACGCAAAGTCCGACAACTACTACTATAATTGCCGCTGCAAGCGGATTAACGAATGTAAACAACGCACCGTATATAAGCACTCCTATAAGCGTTGTAAAAAAGTTACCCGGTAATTTTGCAAGTGTTATAAGCAACGCATTTTTATAAAGCGAGCCGATTCCGCATTCAAATGTAACCATAATTTGATACAAATACGGGTGCATCATTGTATAAACAACAAGTACGAGTATCATAACATACAGCAACATCATCCAAAGCATACTGCCTGTTGAAACGTAAAGCGAATGATAGAAAAGAATTGCATTAAGTCCGAACACAAGCAAAACCGCGTCAATCAGCACAACTACCATACCCTGTTTAAAGTTTTCCTTAAACTTGTCCGCACCATCACTCAAAACCCAAGTATGTTCACCGCGTGTGAAACATCTTGTTATATACGAATAAGCCGCCGTTGCAGGACCTGAACCCCAAAACGTGAACACACCGATTGAAAAAGCAAGCTGAATAAGTATCATAATGCTTCCCTGCACATTTTCCGCACTTGATTCCGTACCAAGCGAAATAATAGTGTCTGAAACATTCTGAACGATATGCGTACTGCTCAAAACTATACCGCCGAAAATATATAAAATCGCAATCCATATAATACTCGTTATCGCATAAAGACAGTTCGCACCCAAAAATTTAGTGAACTTACGTATCACAATATCAAAAAATAAGAAAAAAACTTTCTTTTTAGGTTCGTTCTTATCTACTCCCTTACCCGGTTTATCATAACCGCCACCAAAAATTCCCATATTTTTTCTCCTTCCGAAATTTGAATACAATTTTTCATTCATATAAAATATTTATGCAAACTATATTGTAACACAATTTTTTTTATGATACAATATCAAAAATAAATGTTTACAAATAAAATATCAATCGAGGTAACAAATGAGGGAAATCACGATAAATCAAAACGACGCAGGGCAACGACTTGACAAGTTTCTTACAAAATATCTTGTCAATATGCCACAGAGTATGTTATATAAAAGTCTTAGAAAAAATTGCGTCAGAGTAAACGGCAAACACATTAAAGACGGCAAATATATGCTCCAAAACGGCGATGTGTTGAAGTTATTTTTTAAAGACGAATTTTACGAAAGCAAATCAAGCTTTAAAGCAGGCAATTCCGATATTGACGTTGTATATGAGGACGAAAATATTATACTTATTAATAAAGAAAGCGGTGTTGTAGTCCATTCGGACGATAAAGGCACAAAGGATACGCTTCTTGAAAGAATGCAGAGTTATCTGTACAAAAAAGGCGAATACAATCCCGAAAACGAACACAGCTTTTCGCCGTCATTCTGCAACCGCCTTGACAGAAATACGTCAGGTATAATAATCGGTGCGAAAAATGCCGCCGCACTTCGTATAATCAACGAAAAAATCCGCAGTCGCGAAATTAAAAAGATATACCTTTGCATTGTCGAAGGTCATCTAAAAAAAAGCGGTCACCTTACCTCATATCTTACACGCGGTGACAAAAAAGTTACGGTTTCCGATTATCATGAAGAAAATTCAAAGAAAATCGGCACAAAATATAATGTTATTGCCGAAAAAAAAGACACTTCACTTGTTGAAGTCGAACTTGAAACAGGACGCACACACCAAATCAGAGCACAGTTTTCGCATATAGGAAATCCGCTGTACGGAGATACGAAGTACGGCTCACGGCACAGCGGAGGTATGAAGCTTGCAAGTTACAAGTTGGTATTTGATTTTAAAACAGACGCAGGCATATTAAATTACCTAAATAACAAAGAATTTCAAATAAGCGTTGATTTTGCCAAAACCTTTGCACAGCAGAAATTATAAAGGTCAGCCGTTGCATTCGGTTTACCGAGATGTCTTACGCTTTCCTCCATCATTGCAACACGCCAAGGACAAGCAAACATTTGATTTATCGCCTCAGAAATCGGATAAGTGTCGTTTACCATAATTGCCGCGCCATTATTCACAAGGAAATTAAGGTTTCTGTCCTCTTGTCCGGGAAGCGGATTCATTGTTATCATCGGCAATCCTTTTGCAAGCGATTCTGACGTTGTAAGTCCGCCCGGCTTTGTTATTATAAAGTCGGCGGCATCCATCATCACGTCAACATTATCGACAAATCCGTATGAATATATTTTTTTATTCCACTCACATTCATCAACTACGCTTTTTATTTTCTTATTCGTACCGCAAACGCACAGCACTTGAAAATCTTTCGGATATGTATCTATTTGTGCCAAAATCTTTTTTATATTTCCGTACCCCATTGAACCCATCATTATAAGTATAGTGGGAATATTTTCAATCCCGAGTTTTTTCCGTGCCTCAATAGGGTCGTTTTTCTTTACAAACTGTTCTCTTATCGGTATACCGAAAGGCAAAAGTTTCTTTTTCGCTATACCTTTTTTCTGCATTTCGTGTTCCAAAAGCTCATCCGGAATTACGTAATAGTCAAGAAACGTACTTTCCCAAAACGGATGTACGGTGAAATCGGTTACTATTCCGACAGACGGACAGTCAAAAGCCGCACGGTCGGCAAGTATGCTTATACACACTCCGGCATAGCTATGCGTACCGATTATTAAATCGGGATCATATTCAGCAACGAACTTTTCAAGTTTCTTTGAAACAAATCGCGAAAATATCGATACAAGCGAATTACGATCATACGGTTCATCCTTTTGTGTAAGTTTGCCGTAAGCCTTCGCATACGTCTTTGCAAGGTACTTTGTCGAAAGCAAGTATCCGTCCTGTATTGAATTTCCCAAACGATGATTTACATAGTCGAATATATCAAGCATATGACATTGATGTCCGTTCTCCTCGAAATATTCCATAATAGCCTTAGCCGTAGAATGATGTCCGTAACCGGCTTTTACGGATAACAACAACACTTTCAATTTTAAGACCCCCTTGTCTTTTTTAACAATATTATAACAAATAAAAATAAATTTTTCAACCTTATTGACTTTATGAATTTAATAGACTATAATGTCATAAGTTATTAAAACGAGGGGCGGTGTATTGTGAAATGATAAGCGATATGACTAAAGGAAATCCGTTAAAATTGATAATTTCTTTTTCAGTTCCGATGCTGATCGGAAATATCTTTCAACAGGTGTATAACTTTGTTGACGCGGCGATTGTCGGTAAGTTTGTGGGGGCTGAATCTCTTGCGGCGGTAGGTTCGACAGGTACGATTGTCGGAGTTATGATTTGTCTTATGATGGGACTTACGAGCGGTGCTGGAATTATTATAGCGCAGTGTTTCGGTTCAAGGAATTTTGACGAACTGAGAAAAACAGTTACGGGACTTATTTACATAGTTGGAATTTTGGCGGTGGTTACGTCAGTTGCCGGAGTTATGTTTTCACGGCCGATTTTATCGTTTCTGAACACGCCCGACAATGTAATCGACGAGGCAGTCGCATACATAAACGTAATATTCGCATTCACAATCGGTACGGCTATGTATAACGCGTCAAGCGCAATACTCAGAAGTCTTGGCGACAGCCGTACACCGCTTTACGCACTTATACTTTCTTCTGTATTAAATGTAGTTTTCGACTTGTTGTTCGTTGTTGTGTTTAAAACAGGTGTTGTCGGTGCGGCGGTTGCAACCGTTATCGCACAGATTATCAGTGCGATTTATTGTATTATACATATGGTAAGACACCGCAGACAGCTTAATCTTGAGGGCATAAACTTCCAAACAACAAAACGTGCAATCAAGCGGATTTTCCAAACAGGAATACCGTCGGCACTTGAAAGCTGTCTGATTTCACTCGGCACAATGAGCGTGCAACGTCTTGTAAACTCATTCGGTGCAATGACTATGGCAGGCTATACCGCCGCCGTAAAAATCGACTCAATCGCAATCGCACCGATTGTATCGGTCGGCTCGGCATTGTCGGTTTTCTCGGGTCAAAACATCGGTGCAAATCAGATGGACAGAATAAAAAAGGGTATGTATCAAACACTTGCGTCGCTTATCGGTATATGTATAGTGATTGCTGCCGGAATTGTATTGTTCCGTAATCAACTGCTTGGCTTGTTCCTTGACAAAACACAAGCCGCAGAGGCTATCGCAATAGGAAGCAAGTACCTTACTATCGTATGTGTTGCGTATATAGTTGCGGCGGTTATGAGAACATATTTAAACGTTCTTCGCGGTGCGGGTGATGTTAATACCTCCGCAGTCGCAGGTATACTTGAACTTATAGGAAGAATTATTTTCGCGTATATACTTGTTCGCCCGCTCGGCTCAACAGGTATTTGGATTGCTACTCCGCTCGCCTGGGCAATGGGTGCGTCAGTACCCGTTATCCGATACTATTCGGGTAAGTGGATTAATAAAAAGTTGGTATAAAAAAATGGCACTTTCGTGCCATTTTTTTATACTTATTCTTCTACTAATTTTACTGTTTTCTTTTCCGAAATAGGTTGTAATTGTGATGACAATACAAATATATTCACGTTCTTGGCATTATCCTTTTTGTCAAGAGAAATTTTTGTATCGTCTTTCATCGAAAGCGGTACTCTGTCAATTCCAATCATAACGCCGTTTTCATCATACATTGCCGCATATACATAGCAGTCGCCGTACTTCATTTGTGCGGATATATCAAAATCATATGATGTGTCGTTTTCTGTTTTTGTAACTTCTACCGTTGTCATAGTCATATCCGTAGGTATTCCGTTATAATGGATTGTTGCGTTTGTAAGATATGTATTTCCGACCAACACAATCTTACTCCACTCTTCCTCCGTACCTGCGTAATACACATTGGTAATACTATAACAATCACTAAAAGCATTTTTTGCAATTTTATTTATATTTTTACCCATCGTTACAGTGGTTAAGTTTGTACAGAAGGCAAATGCACTCATCCCTATCGACTTAACCTTATTCGGTATGTCAATACTTGTCAAACTTTCACATTCGTAAAACATATTTTCTTCTATTTTGTCGATATTTTCAGACAGCTTTATGCTTTCCAACTTGTTGCACCAGCTAAAAGCTTCCTCTCCTATGCTTTTAACATTATCCGTCATTGTAACATTGACTACTCCGCTCGAATAAAAAGCACCGACGCCTATACGTTCAACACTTTCAGGTATGTTTATATTTGCTAAATTGCTGCAAGAATTAAATGCATTGTCATCTATCACCGTAACCGGCAAGCCTTCAATTTCACTCGGTATAGTAGCTTCGCTGACAGATTTGTCACACTTAACAATAACCACAGATTTTCCGTCGGTACTAAAATTGTAAGTAAACGGCTCGATTGTTTTATTATAATGAATTGTTGCGTTTTTCAACGCGCCGTTGCCGTCACCTGCGCTGTTTTCTTCTATATCAATTTTATTCCATTGTGTTTCGGTACCAAAATAGTATATATCTTTTAAGCTGTTACAATCATAAAACGCATACTGTTCAATCAAATCAACACTTTTAGGTATTGTTATACTTTCCAGACTTGCACAACCGCTGAAAGCAGAAGAATATATTGTATCTACATCACTTGGAATTTTTACACTCTTTAGGCTTGTACAATTTGAAAATGTCGAACCCTGAATCCAACTTAGATTCTCAGACAATACCACTTCTGTCAAATTTGTACAGCCGGAAAATACAGAAGTTCCCATAGTATTGACATTATCCGAAAGAGAAACAGAGATCAAATTTTTGCAGCCCGAAAATGCCTGCGCCTTTATAGCCGTCACGTTTTCCGAAACAGCATAACTTGTATCGCTCTTGCCCGACGGATATGCAAAAATCTGTGTTTTACCTTTATTAAACAACACTCCGTCCTCTGAACTGTAATCACTGTTGTTTTCATCAACGTTTATCGCTTCCAAATTAACGCTGTTACTGAATGCACCCGCTGCTATTGATGTTGTTTGTTGCGGAACATTTATAGTCTTAACATTTTGTGTATACTTAAAAGCGCAACCGTCAATTTTCGAAACACTTGACGGAATTGTATAGCTTACACCACTTTTTGCAGCAGGATATTGAATAAGTTCTGTTTTACTCTTGTTAAAAAGTATTCCGTCCTCTGAAATATAATTTTTGTTTTCAGAATCGACAACTATATTTTCAAGGCTTGTACAGCCCAAAAATGTATCGTACCCTATTGAAGTTACGGTTGACGGGATTGTTACTTTCTTCAAATCCACACATTTAAAAAACGCATCGCCATCAATCTCAGTTACCGTTGCTCCCTCAATTTCACTTGGTATATTTACTTCCGCCACTTCCTTGGCACATTTTGAAATCGTAACCGTATTATCTTCATTTACCCAATATTCCAAATAGTTCTCATACGTTTCCGCACTTGCCGTCATCGGCACAAATGCACACAGCATTGACAGTGCCAAAATCATACTTAAAATTTTCTCTCTCATAAAATAATTGCCTCCCACATATAAATTTTTACATATATAGCTTATCATATCTTGGTAGGAATTGCAATATATTTTTCAAATATTGTCTTTTTTAGTTTCTTATCAACCTTATTGTCGCAACGGTCATATCGTCGATTACTGCGTCACGGCTTTTTTTGACTGCGTTTTCAATTACGGATTGTGACATTTCGTCCATAGTGTCAAACGGCATTTTTATTTCTTTTTTCAGCCAATCTGTACGGACAGTACCAAATCCCGCTTCGCTTATTCCGTCCGACATCATTATTATTATATCACCGTCATCAAGGCGTTTGGCTTGTCCCTGTACCTTTATATCAGGCAGCATACCGACAGGCAACGATACAGAAAACACCGTTTCAACATTCGGACCGTGAAGTACAATACTCTCCGAACCGCCGATTTTGAAAAACTCACATATACCTGTCATAAGGTCTATACATAGCAGGTCCACGGTAGAAAAACACTCATAGTCAAGTTTTAAACAGAGTGCCGAATTTATCATATCAATAGACGTTTTCACGCCAAACCCCGACTGCAAAAATTCTCTCAACAATTTCAGTGTTATATGGCTCTCAAACATTGCCCTTTTACCGCTGCCCATACCGTCCGACAAAATCACATACTGTTTATAATCCTCCGTCACAAACGTATCTATACTGTCGCCCGACACTTCGCTGAAATCTCGGCTTATCTGTCTTATCGCAATATCTGCGGTAAATTTTGCGCGTGACACAAATTTCATAAGTCCGTTCGCACTGTCACATTCATAGCCCATAGGTGTTTCGACAACGCTTTCAAGCACGTTTTCAATCTTCCCGACTTCCGTACCCTTAGACGTTCCGAGATACACCTCCATTTTTCCGTGACTGCTTTCAATAACGCTTATTTCAAATGCCATAATTCCGACTTTGTCAAGCTCGGCAATAAGTGTTTCCTCCAAATCCTCTCTGAACGTAAAGCCGGAACATATATTTTCCGCCATTGTGTCCATAAGGCTTGACATTTCTTTATACTGTCTTGCAACCAAGTCACGGCTTGTAACCGCCTCACCCGTCCGTACAAGGTTTTTCTTATACAGTTCATAGACGTGATTAAACTCCACAACGAACAAATCAGGTCGTAAGCATTTATCCTTAAAGCTGTTCGGTACTGATGTAAACTCCAATATCCCCCTTGTTTCAATCGTATCAAGCAACAGCATTATACTGCGGTATGTGCGTGTAAAGTCGGACTGCCAGCATTTAACCGCATTCGGACACCCCTCACACACTCTGTCCGCAACCTCATCAAAAAGCGTAGCAACATCTTTATTATATGATTTCAGTCTTTTCTCCGAAGCATTTGAAAAACACTCCTCCAAACTCTTAAATGCCTTTGCCGATTTTTCAAGCTGCATAGACAAATACTCTTTAACTCTTACGTCCGCACTCACCGTTTCAAGCTTTAACGACCTTGCAAAAAAAGATTTTATATACCATTGAACTTTATTCGGTGTCAGTACAAAAAGCACCGCCCCTATCGCTGTTTCGATAATCGTCACAGGCAAAGACGATGCACTTCCCGCATACAAAAGTGCCACCGCACTGCCGCCCAAGAATCCCAACGCAACTCCGAAACGTCCGAACGATTTCAGCAAATTTCCGAACAATGCACTTATACCGAAAATACCCATAGTCACAACCGCCGACGGTGACGACATTGCCGACATAAACCCTATACAAAGTCCCCCGCTGCCCGCCGCCGCAATACCGCCGTGAAGTGCAATACAAAGTACCGCATATACGGAAACTATATTGGCAAGACTGATATTATACGGAAACACAATTCCCGAAAGTCCAGTTATAAAAACACCCACGCTTACAGAAATACTGATAAGCTCGTCCTGTGCGGTCTGCGTGCGTTTTTTGCGGTTTGCAATCAATCCGTGTGCTTTTTTGAATATTATATACATGAGTGAAGTGACTATCGCCTCAACAAAAAGCATAAGTATATCGTATGCTCCTACATATGTATATATAAGAAAAACAAATCCGCCGACCATAACCGCACCGCCAACGCACGCCGCGTCAAGCACAAGATTTTCCTTATTTCTGAAACGTGTATATATCCAAAACAACAGTGCCGCAACAAGATATTTTGTAAGCACCGCACTGCCTGCCGACGTCATAAGTGCAATCGAAAGCACAGTTATACCAAGATACGCAATACTTTTATCAAAGCAAGAAGCAAAAAAAGCCACTCCGAACGGAAAAAGTCCCAAAACAGACGCTCGTCCTGCCAAAAGCAATAGCATACTCATTCCCGCATCTCTCACAGACGGTGCTCGGAGCATTTCTGTATTCCGTTGTCTTTTTACCGCTGGCTGACTCATTTTTAATTCCTCCTACAAGTGCAATATAGGTTATTATACCACTTGTTTATGGATAAATATGTAAAATCCTGTTGTCGATATATAAAAATATTTCGACATCATTTTTTGACAAATTGCGTTTGCATATGATATACTACATACATACTTTTTATATTGAGAGGATTAGATTATGAAAAAAATTTTGATTTTTTCCGATACTCACGGCGATATTAACCGCTGTTTAGATATAATTGAAAAAGCCGACAGTGTAAGTGCGATTTTCCACGCAGGCGATTACACAGGTGACGCGGAAGATTTGGAGTCGATATACCCAAACATACCTATATATTATGTAAAAGGCAACAACGACTACTTTTCAAAAACGCCGTCACATATGCTTGTTACAATAGACGGTGTTAAGATATTTATTACGCACGGTCACGAACAGAATGTAAAATACGAATATGAATTTATGACTCTCCGCAAGGCTGCCGAAAAATATGATCCCGATTTAATAATATTCGGTCACACGCACATTCCTTATACCGATTACAAAGGCAAAGCCACACTTTTAAACCCGGGAAGTATACGTTATACAGGCACATATGCAGAGGCTGAAATCGAAAACGGTAAACTAAAAACAAAAATCATAGAGGTTTGATGTACAAATTATACAAAAATGTCACGTTATTTTATATATCCCCGTTATGCGTGACATTATTAATGAATTATTTGTAAAAATGTCACGTCTTGTCACGCAATATGACAAATTTAAACGATTTATACCTTTTAAATATAGAAGATTTATCCTTTATATTGCAATTTTTACAGTAATAATTTATACTATGAGTGAACTTAATTGAGTTCATTAAACGAGAAAAGACAGTGCATTCCCCAATGTGCACCGTCTTTTTTTCTTAGAATCCAATAATTGTCCGGAACGTGCAAAGCATTTATTTTATGTTTTTACTTTAATTTATAACCCAACAAAAAAACAGGCAAGCCTATCTCTGTACGGCTTGCCTGTGCACTTTTTCTTATAAATTTTTTGTTACTTCTTTTAAATATTCCGCAAATTCATCTTTCAAATCATCTCTTGAAAGTGCAAAATCGACTGTTGCCTGTAAAAATCCCTGTTTACTTCCTATATCGTATCTTCTGCCCTCAAAGTCATATGCGTACATATCTTCATTCTTTGCAAGCATTACAAGTGCGTCGGTAAGCTGTATTTCGCCGCCTGCACCCTTAGGTGTTTTTTCAAGGCAATCGAATATTGCAGGTGTGATTACATATCTGCCGAGTACCGCAACGTCTGACGGTGCGTCCTCTTTTTTCGGCTTTTCGACCATTCCTTTCAGCTTATACATTCTGCCTTCAACATTATCGCAGTCCACAATGCCATACTTTGAAACTTGATCCATTCCGACCTTTTGCACTCCAAGCACTGTCGCATTATATTTGTCAAACTGTTCGATAAGCTGACTCAAACACGGCTTTTCCGCCACAACCACATCATCGCCGAGCATTACCGCAAAAGGCTCGTTTCCGACAAAGCTTTTCGCACAAAGTACAGCGTGTCCAAGACCTTTCTGTTCCTTTTGACGTACAAACTGAACGTTTATTTTATCCGACACTTCACGAACAGCATTAAGCATTTCCTGCTTGCCGTCACGTTCAAGTATCGTTTCAAGCTCATATGCCTTATCAAAATGATTTACAAGTGCGTCCTTACCGCGTGATGTAATTATAAGCAAATCCTCAATGCCCGATGCGATTGCCTCCTCAACAATATACTGAATTGTCGGCTTATCGACTATCGGCAGCATTTCTTTCGGCACTGCTTTAGTCGCCGGAAGAAATCTTGTTCCGAACCCTGCCGCAGGTATTACCGCTTTTGTTACTTTCATATTTTCTCCTCCCTCAATTTCTAATTTTATAACTATCTATTATTATACCACATATTTTCCATAATTGCGATATAAAAATCAGTTAATTTATTTCAAATTTCATGTAGGTTTACAATAGATGTGTTACATTCCAAAATATTTTGTTACGAGATAAAC
>OLOO01001807.1_pt1 | contig 13050 bp, 10 predicted proteins | sample 1672621 | NCBI WGS metagenome assembly OLOO01 (sample SAMEA3136706, study PRJEB25190) | human gut metagenome | biome: human gut; feature: human-associated habitat; material: faeces | place: Austria | collected 2013 | reverse complement strand
TTACGGGAGCCACGCGCCCCATTTACGACCTGACCTGGCGATATACGCTTACGGGACATCTTCTCTGGGGTGGCGGCACGGCATGGTCGCGTATTATGTTCCCCGCCTTCAACGAATACGTCCGGACCCGCAGGCCCATAGCCGTGGTCGCAACACACATTACGGGGGCCAACGTCGCTGTGGGCGCCCGCGTCATCACGGATATCGATTACCCGGTCATCTGCGTGCCGACCGATTACGAAGTCGAAGGCTTTTGGCCCCACAAGGACACCGATCTATTCTGTGTAGCCAACGAGTTTATGGCCGAAACGCTGCGCCCGCGCAAAGTTCCCGAGTCAAAGATCCGCATAACGGGCATCCCCATCCGAGCCGGTTTCGATTCAGATTACAAACGAGAAGATGAACTCAGCAAGTTCAATCTCCCCATAGGCAAAACCGTCGTATTGGTGATGGCCGGCGCCAGTTTGCCCCAACCATACGTGCGTTTCCGTGCCGCGATGGACCACACGCTCCCCTTCTTACGCAGCTTTGAGGACATGCACTTTGTCTTTTTACCGGGCAAGGATAAGGAATACGCCACCCGACTCAAGACGCTCTTCGACGCCATGAAGCTCGACAACGTGACGGTACTGGACTACGTAGATGACATGGCGGCCCTCATGCACGGCTGCGACCTGGCAATCCTCAAATCGGGCGGGCTCACCGTCACCGAGTGCCTGTGCGCGCATCTGCCGATGATCCTGCTGGGCAAATCATACGGTCAGGAAAAGGCCAACACCACAATGCTCACCGGCATGGGCGCCAGCATGCATGTCACCACCGCACGAGAACTCATCGTGACGCTTCGTCACCTGCACGACCACCCTGAGTCGCTCAAAGCGCTACTCATCAACGGCGAAGTACTACGCCGCCCCCACGCAGCCGAAGACATAGCCATCGCCACCATGGAGCTCGTAGGCAAACCCCAAAAGCGCAAACGAGCCTTCTGCCGCTTCTATTGGGGCGGAAAACCCGCGCATATCCGCTAGCACCGGACTGTCCGCCGTGGCGCAGGCCGCCCACACATATCATTCCATGCTCAAACATTCTCGCTTCGCTTCGCTCGCTGCGAAACTGCGCGTGGAACGATATGTGTGGGCGGCCTGCGCCACGGCTATATGTACGCACTAGCAGCCATATCGGATACCCTACTAAAAGCAGCGAAGGGAAACTCGAAAACAAGAAATCAAAGTAATCCGATCTGACAAAGGAGCCGTCTCTTTGTCAGATCGGATTACTTGTTAGACACAGCTTCTAGATACAGCATTAGGCTTCAGATGGGAAGCCATAACCGATTGCGAGCATGTAAACGTAGCTCGCCCCTGGGATGCCCCTATATATCGTCCCGCGCGCAGTTTCGCAGCGCAGCGAGAATGTTTGAGCACGGGATGATATATAGGGGCATCCCAGGGGCGAGCGGACATTACGACACTCCGTTCAACGAAGCAAAAGACTAAGCGACGCCGCTGGAGCCGAAGCCTCCGTTGCCTCGGTCGGTTTTATCCAGTTCGTCTACCTCTATGAGGTTGATCGTGGGGACTTCTTGGATGACGAGTTGGGCTATGCGGTCGCCTTTGTTGATTTGGATGTTGTTGGAGGGATCCAGGTTGATGAGGATAACCTTGAGTTCTCCTCGGTAGTGGGCGTCGATGAGGCCCGGCGTATTGACTATAGACAGGCCCTGCTTGATGGCCAAGCCGCTGCGGGGCTGGACGAAGCCGGCGTAGCCATCGGGCAAGGCGATGGCCAGCCCAGTAGAGACCAGACGGCGTTCGAAGGGCTTCAGGACGCAGTCCTCGTTGGAGCGCAGATCCAAGCCGGCATCGGTGGGATGGGCGTATTTGGGAAGTTCGACGGTGGGGTCGAGACGCTTTATGTTGACGGTAATGTTGGACATGGAATCACCTTAGCTTGTCGAGCTCTTGCAGAAACTCATCAACGTCTTTGAAATCGCGGTAGACCGAGGCAAAGCGGATGTACGCCACCTTGTCGATCTTGGCCAAGCGTTTGAGCACCATGTCACCCAACTCATGGGACGTGACGGCCGTCAGCGTACGAGAACGCAGCTCGACCTCGATATCGTCGATAATCTCATTGAGCTTCTTAGTGTCGATATCACGCTTGATGGTGGCGCGCATCAAGCCGACGAGCAGCTTATTGCGATCGAACCGCTGCTTGGTTCCGTCCGACTTAATGACCTCAATTGGGTCTTCGCATCGCTCGAACGTTGTAAAGCGGTAGTTACACGAGCAACATTCGCGACGGCGCTTAATGGTGTTATTTGACTCCTGCATACGGGAATCAACGACGCGGGTATGTGCCTTGCCGCATTTGGGACAGCGCATGGTACCTCCTCTTAAACGATAACAAGGGTACCATGCGCAGCGCGATAATGATTACGAACGAGCAGGAACCTTAAGATGCGCACCGGCGGCGAGCGAACCATGCTCCAGATGATTGACGTTACGGATCATGTCGGAAGTCTCTTGCGTGGAAAGGCCTTCGATTGGATATTCCTCGGCAAGCGACCAAAGAGAATCACCAGGCTGAACGCGAATGGTCTCGTAGGTAACGTTGGAAACGGACTCGGCATACGCGGCGTGACGAGCGCTAAAGACAGACGTAGCGAGGACAAAAAAGAGCGTGAGCGCAACGGCGACGGCAACAATCGTCGAGACCTTCGGGGCAGCGGGAGTCGGCGCGGCAACAGCATACTGAGTGCGAGCAGACTTTACGGGCAAAGGCTGATAACCGGAACGTCCACCCTTGACAACAGTAAAAGCGGGCGCGGCAGGCGTCTCGAGCTTAAGGGCGAGGTTTCCCTGGACCATATTCGTTGCGTTCATCATGTTCTCCTCTCGCGTGTTTTGCTGAGAACAGTTTTATCAAGCCGCGCGGACAAAAATGTCTAGCGCGAGAACGAATGTTCGGTTATTATTATCTTCGAACAGTTGTTCCTGTCAAGCAAAATTCGAACATTTGTTTGACATGGGTAGAGAGGATGCCCTGATGGCTCGCAAAATTACCAAGCGTCAGCAGCAAATTTACGACTTCATCAAGGAATATCAGCAGGAGAAGGGTTATCCGCCCAGCGTGCGCGAGATGGCTTCTGCCGTGGGCCTTTCCTCCCCCAGCACCGTGCACGCCCATCTATCTGCTCTGGAGGCGCGCGGGCTACTCAAGCGCGATGCCACCAAACCGCGCGCCCTGGAACTCTTTAACGAGGACGGTTCCTCTGTCTCAATTTCTAAATCTGACGAGCCCACCGCACCTCGCGGAACGGTCTCGCTACCGCTCGTTGGTCGCGTCGCGGCTGGGATTCCCATTCTGGCCGAACAGAATATCGAAGACACTTTTACTATCCCGACCGAAATCGCCACCGATCAGGGTTCCTTTATCCTTGAGGTGCATGGGAGCTCAATGATCAATGTCGGCATTTTCAATGGCGATTACATCATCGTCCGTGAACAAAAGAGTGCCATGAACGGCGAAATTGTCGTGGCCATGATTGATGGTTCAGCGACCGTCAAGACGTTCTACAAGGAGCAGGGACGCGTACGCCTGCAGCCCGAGAATGACACCATGGAGCCTATCTATGCAACGAATCCCGTAATCTTGGGCAAAGTCGTCGGCTTGATGCGCCGGTTCTCGTAATGCAGAAACGCATCACCATCTTTGATACCGTCCGCGGGTTTACGATGATTTCAATGGCAGGTTTTCACGCTTGCTACGATCTTGCCTACCTGTACGGTTGGGATATGCCCTGGTTTACACAGACCGTCTTTCAAGACATCTGGCGTGCCAGCATCAGCTGGGTATTCCTGTTTATCGCGGGTTGGATGTGCACCCTTTCGCGCAACAATATCAAACGTGCCGCCAAATACGCCTTAGCAGCACTCGTCGTCTGGTTGGCAACAACACTTGTCTCAGTAGACGATTCGGTTAATTTTGGCATCATCTACTGCATGGCCGCATGTACCGGCATCGTGGCGTTGACCGATCCCGTCCTTAAGAAGATATCGGCGAGATGGGGCATGTCCCTATGCCTTTTGTTGTTTGCCCTCACCTGGAGCATCCCCAAAACGATCTACCCTGTCCCCCACCTGGCGTGGCTGGGATTTCCGAGCCCTGGGTTTGTCTCAGGTGATTACTACCCCATCATCCCGTTTTTCTTTATGTATCTTGCAGGATACTACGCCGCACACATAGCGAAGGGAATCGATAAGACCGTCCCTAGCTGGGCCTACGCCAATCCCGTCCCGGCGCTCGCCAGCCTTGGACGTCACGCACTCCCCTTTTATCTGCTGCATCAGCCCATTATTCTGGGCTTTTTGGAGCTCGTCTACTCGGTGCGATAACGCTCGAGCCGCGGCGCGATACGGGCCGGTAGCTTCGCCACAATACGAACGCCGTCCTCAAGATATTCCTCGTGCAAAAGGGTTCCCTGCTCATGCACCAGCGTGATGAGGGCGCCCTCGCGATACGGGATATCAGCAGAGAGCAACACATCGGTAGCAGCCGCCTCACGAGCAATACGGTCGACGAGATCGTCGAGTCCCTCGCCTGTCTGGGCCGAGAACAGCACGGCCTCGGGATAGCGACGACGGAAGCTCGATCGATCAACACTATCGAGCAGATCGATTTTATTGAACACCGTAAGCGTCAAACGCTCGCCGGCACCGATCTCGTCAAGAACGCGATCGACTGCCTCGAGCTGGCGCTCGTAGTCCTCGTCAGAGGCATCCACAACTTTAAGGATCAGATCGGCACCAAGAACCTCGGACAGCGTGGACTTAAAGGCATCAACGAGACCATGCGGTAGCTTTTGAATAAAGCCAACGGTATCGGTAATCGTCATGCCACGACCGCCGGGCAGGCGATACGAACGCGTCGTCGGGTCGAGCGTAGCAAACAGCTTGTCCTGCGAAAGTACCGTAGATCCGGTCAGACGATTGAGCAACGTCGATTTACCCGCATTGGTATAACCGGCTAACGCGACGCGAAACGCCGGTGAGTCAATGCGGCTCTTAGACTGGACATCGCGACGCTGTTCAACCTGCTTGAGCTCACGACGAAGCGCAGCGATCTTATTACGAATGAGGCGACGGTCAACCTCGAGCTGGCTTTCACCCTGGCCAAAGCGCGAACCGATGCCGCCGCGCGTCTGCTCCTTGGCAAGATGGCTCCACATACCGCGCAGACGAGGCAACAGATATTGAAGCTGCGCCAGCTGTACCTGCAGGCGTCCCTCACGCGTCTGAGCATGCAGACCAAAGATATCCAAGATCAGTGCTGTACGATCGATAATCTTTACCGGCTCACCCACGGCTTTCTCCAAATAGGATTGCTGTGAGGGCGTCAGGTCGTCGTCAAAGATAACGACATCGGCATCCATGCGATGCACCAGGCCGCACAGCTCTTCAACCTTACCGGAACCGATAAACGATTTTGGATACGGCTTAACCAGACGCTGTGACAAACGCGCCACGCACTGGGCGCCAGCCGTATGGGCCAGGCGCTCAAGCTCGTCAAGCGAACGATCGAGCGGCCATGCATTGTCGCGCCACTCAACACCAACTAATATGGCACGCTCGGGCTCGGGTGCCGTGGGAACAAGGGGGAAACGGGCCATTAGGCAGCCTCAATACGATGCAGGATGTCCTCAATGACCTCATCGATCGTAAACTCGTCCATATCAAACCACACGATACGGTCATCGCGCTTAAACCACGAAAGCTGACGTTTGGCATAGCGACGCGAACGCATCTTGATGAGTTCGCGAGCCTCATCCATAGAAATCACGCCATTGAAAGCATCAATGATCTCTTTATAGCCAATTGCCTGCATCGACGTCAGGGCATCTCCCAGCCCCTGGTCCATAAGACCGCGAACCTCATCAACAAGACCCTGTTCAAACATCAGATCGACGCGCAGGTTAATGCGCTCGTAGAGCACCTCGCGATTACGCGTCAGACCAAACCATAGAGCATGATAATGCTCGCGCGGAACACTAAACTGACTTTTTTGCTGTGCATAGGAGATACCATCATCATGCATCTCGAGCGCACGAATCACACGGCGCACGTTATGGGGATGAATAACAGCAGCCGATTTTGGGTCGCGCTCGGCAAGCAGGGCATGCAGTTCTTCCTCGCCAATACGCTCGGCAAGCTCCTGATAGCCCGCACGGCGATCGTCCTCAAGTTCACCCGAGGGAAAGTCCATCTCATCGAGGGCGGCCTTGAGATATAGCCCCGTACCTCCGCAAAAAACCGGCAGACAACCCGAACCAATGAGACGTTCAACATGCGCGCGAGCGTCAGCCTGATAAAGCGCAGCAGAATATGCCACACCCGGCTCTACAATGTCGACGAGACGCAGCGGCGCCGTACACTCATCGGGCGTCATCTTTGCGGTACCGATGTCCATGCCGCGATAGATTTGCATCGCATCGCACGACAGCACTTCGGACGAAAGACGAGCGGCCAAACGGTCGGCAACATCACTCTTACCAACCGCCGTCGGACCGACGATCGCAACGGCGGAAAGACCATCCCCGGAAGAAACCATTAGCGCGGCTCGCCCACAACGGAGCCGGACAAATACCAGGTCTTGGCAACGTCAACGTCAACATCAACGATCTTGCCAACAAGCTGATCGATGCTGTAACCCTCGGGGATAGGCGCATGCACGGTCTGATTCTTGGGACTCTTGCCCAGCAGGACCGCGTCGTTCTTTTTACTCGTTCCCTCAATGAGCGCCGGAACCACAGTATGAAGTTCACCCTGGTTATACTCATGTGCCGTGGTCTCGATAACCTTAACCAGGCGGTTGAAACGCCCGAGAATAACCTCATGCGGCGTAGGATCGTCAATCTCTGCGGCCGGGGTACCGGCGCGCTTGGAATAGATGAAGGTATAGGCCTGGGCATAGCGGACCGTCTCGGCAAGTGAAAGCGTCTGCTCAAAGTCTTCTTCAGTCTCGCCCGGGAAGCCAACGATAATGTCAGTCGAGAGCGCGATATCGGGCATGCGGTTGCGAATGCGATCGACCAGGCCCAGATAGTCCTCGCGTGTATAACGGCGATTCATCTCTTTGAGGATCCGCGTCGAACCTGACTGGACGGCCAGGTGCAGCTGCGGCATAACAGCAGGCGTCTCGGCCATGGCGTCGATGGTCTCGGGCAGCAGATCCTTGGGATGCGAAGACGTAAAGAAGATGCGCTCCACACCCGTATCGCCCACGGCACGCAGCAAATCGGCAAAACGCGGCTTGCCAAACAGATCGCGACCATATGAGTTAACGTTTTGGCCCAGCAGCGTAATCTCACGCACGCCCTGGCGCACCAAACCGGTCACCTCGTCGACAATCTCCTCGAAGGAGCGGCTCTTTTCGCGACCGCGCACGTACGGAACGATGCAATAGGTACAGAAATTATTGCAGCCCGTCATGATGGGCACCCAAGCGTGATACTGGGTCTCGCGATGCCACGGCATGCTCATGGCATCCGTATCCTCATGCTCATTGGTGCGGATATGACGCTTGCCATCAAGGAACGCCTCGGCAATGAGCTCTGCCACATGTGCGATGGAATGCGTACCAAAGATGACATTGACGTTATCGACGTTGGTGAGCAGGCCCTCGCCATCGCGCTGCGCGATGCAACCACCAACGGCAACCACACGCTTGCCCGAAGGCGAAGGCGGCAGGCTTTTACAGGAATTGCACTGGCCGTACAGGCGAGTATCGGCGGCCTCGCGCACGCAGCATGTCATGAAGACAACAATATCGGCATGCTCGGGATCGAGCGCCATGAGGCAACCATACGAATCGAGCAGACCGCTCACGCGCTCGGAGTCGTGCTGATTCATCTGGCAGCCAAAGGTGCGGATAAAGTAGGTTTTACCGGCAAGAATATCGCGTACGGAACGCTGGTCCATGTGCATAAGTCCTAACGATGGAGAGGGGGGGCGAATCGAGGCAAGCAGAAGCTATGCCACAGGCTTAACATCATCCATGACGACGTTATCCATAGCAGCTCGATTGATCTGGTGAACGTAAATAGAAAGACGGATGGCCGTGCGCGACTCCCCGTTAATGAGGATGTCGGAGAACACGGGCGCGCAGGAAATATCAAACCCGGTTGGAATCAAAAAACCGCGCGCAATAGCCACGGCCTTTATGGCCTGGTTGACCGCACCGGCGCCGACACACTGAATGTTGACGGGCACACCATCCTTGACCATGCCGGCGATGGCGCCGGCAACGGACGCGGGCGATGATTTGCTTGATACCTTCAGGCAATCCATGAAGAAACTCCTGCGTTTAAAAGTACGTTTTAACTGCAATAACTGTATCGTACCGAGTGGACTCGGTAAAGGCACTATTCCTCTTTGGCAAGATCGAAGGTCACAGTGATTCGATCACGCGAAACACGAATCTTTGGGTCACCGCAAAGGTTGAGATAGTACCGGGCGGCAAGGTCATTAAAGTCACGCTCCACAGCACGCGAAAACTGTGCCATGTCATCCTTGGCAATACGTAGCCCGCGACGATCCTTTGCAAGATCGACAGGAGCCGGCGCATGCGAGGACGAATCACGCTCGCGCAGCAGACGCGCGGTCACACCGCGAACGGGTTTAATCTGCCCTGCCAAAATGCGATGGGCCGTGCGCTCGGACATCTCAAGACCCAAACCCGAACAGATACGGATAAAGTCCTCGGCATCAGAGGCAAGGCCTAAACGATCGACAACCGGAAGCTCGCTCTCGTCATCAATGAACAGGAGACGCGACGTATCGAGCCGACTTGACGCCTGAGCATAAAGGGTCGCGGCAATCTCAGACGGAGAACCAAGATAGACATCGCAACCACGCAACTCCTCGAGCGCAAACTCACAAGCAGCGCGAATAATATTATGCGGACCGCGAGCACAGACATAACGTCCATCCTCATCCTTGACGGCCTGGGGCCAGCTGGACTGATCGGCACGCTCGCTGAGGCGGTCGGCCGCAACGCTCACCTTAAAGGCCGAGCCAAGATCGACACCGGACGTGACCACACGGGCCTCGTCGGTGTTATGCTTGATCGAAAACAATGCCATGCCACGACCGTGAACGCCCCAACGGTCCATCTTCATGCTCTCGAGCTTGGAGGTAACGCGGGCATCGAAGATTCGCTCTTGCATATCCTGCGGAACGCCCGAACCGTTATCCAGAAAGACAAGCGTGCGGACGCCATCTTCCTTGGTCGTAGCGAGATAGACTTTGTCGGCGCCAGCATCGCGAGCATTACGGAGCATTTCGATGACGATATCCTCGACATGCTGAATGTCGTGCTTTGCCTGGCGCCTCTCGGCCTCCGAAACGCGGAGGCGGACATAACCCTCGCCAAGGTTCTCCTCGACGCGAAGGTTGCCCTCCCCCGACATCGACGCGATAAATGAGATGAGCTCGTTCGCGTCGCTCATGTTATTTAGCGATATCGACAGCGCGGCTCTCGCGAATCACGACGACGCGCACCTGACCGGGATACTCCATCTCTTCCTCGATCTGATGGGCGATATCGTGAGCCAGGACCGTGGACTGGGCATCGGAGATCTTGTCCGGCTGAACCATGACGTGGACCTCGCGACCAGCCTGCATGGCATAGGTACGCTCGACGCCATCATGGGAGTTGGCGATCTCCTCGAGCTTCTCAAGACGCTTGATGTAGTTCTCGGCAGACTCGCGACGGGCACCGGGGCGAGAGGCAGAGACAGCATCGGCGGCCTGTACCAGGACATCGAGCACCGTGTTGGGGTCGACGTCGGCATGGTGAGCCTCGATAGCGTGGACGATAACGGGCTTCTCGCCATAACGGCGGGCAAGCTCGGCGCCGATGACGGCATGCGGGCCCTCGACGTCATGGTCGATTGCCTTGCCCAGGTCGTGCAGCAGGCCGGCGCGCTTGGCGGTCACAACGTCCAGGCCAAGCTCGGAAGCCATCACGCCGCACAGGTCAGAGACTTCGAGGGAGTGCTGAAGCACGTTCTGACCAAACGAGGTACGGTAGCGCAGGGCACCAAGGGTCTTGACGATCTCGGGATGCAGGTCATGGATTCCGGTATCGAAGGCAGCCTGCTCGCCTGCCTCGCGCACGCGCTGCTGAACCAAGTCGGCAGCCTTGTGATACATCTCCTCGATGCGGGCGGGGTGAATGCGGCCGTCGGCGATGAGGTTCTCGAGGGCGACACGGGCGGTCTCACGACGGACCGGGTCGAAGCTCGAAAGAACGACGGTCTCGGGCGTGTCGTCGATCACGAGGTTGACGCCGGAAACCTGCTCGAAGGTGCGGATGTTGCGACCCTCGCGGCCAATGATGCGGCCCTTGAGGTCATCAGAGGGAATATGCACGGAGGTAACGGTGACCTCGGCAGTGTGGTCGGCAGCGCAGCGCTGAATCGCCAGGGACAGAATCTCCTGGGCGGTCTTGTGGCACTCGGCGCGAACCTGCTGCTCGGACTCGCGAATGATTGTGGCGGCCTCGTGGGTGACCTCGCCGCGAACCTTATCGAGGAGCTCCTTGTGGGCGTCCTCGCGGGTAAGGTCGGCGATACGCTCGAGCTCGGAGGTCTGCTTTGCGCAGAGCTCCTCGAGCTCGCGGGAGCGCTTCTCGACCTGACCGGCCTGGCTGGACAGCTGGTGCTCACGCTTGTCGAGAGCGTCGTTTCGGCGATCAAGGGACTCCTCGCGCTGCATCACACGGTTCTCGAGCGTACGAATCTCGCTCTTACGCTGCTTGTCCTCGGCCTCGGCGGCCTGCTTGTTCTTGATGATCTCCTCTTTAGCCTCGAGCAGAGCCTCTTTTTTGAGGGTCTCGGCCTGACGCTTAGCATCACCGATCAGGGACTCAGCCTGTGCGTGTGCCGACTGGATCTTTTCGTCGGCCTCGTGAAGACTACCCTGCTTGGCGGTGCGCATGTAGGCAATGGCGGCGATGGCACCCAAAACGATGCCAACGAGCGCTGCGATGATAGGCATGCTCACTCCTTTTTTATGGATTCGTTACACAACAAAACGAACCGTCCTTACGAACGGCTCGCGACATTTGAGTAATATGGGCGCAGCTTATGCGGGTCGGATACAGATAAACATATAAACAAACTCATCACAGATGAGCGCATATCACAAAGCAAATGACAGTGTTTATCGTACGTTGAACCACAACAACTGTCAAATAAATGGCCCCGGCACGGCGGCTAAAACGCGGTGAACGGCAGGGCCACAAAACGCATACGCCTAAACCGCACATTCCTCGCGTTCGGCATCGAGACGTGCCTTAACGGCATCGGCGGCGATGTGATACGAGAAGCCCTTGCCCATCAAAAACCGAACCAGTTTTTCGAATCCGCGCGTCTCTGGAACACGCCGCTTGGCGAGCAGGGCTGACGCACGCGCCAAATCGTCTTCGACGGCAAAATAATCCTCGGGATAACCGGGAATGTCATCGAGCACGACATGACGGCGCTTGAGCTCGGTCTCGATTTTGCGCTGTCCCCAACCGCGCCGCTTGCGCTCCTCGATAAAGTACGAGCAAAAGCGGTTCTCGTCTAAAAAGTGATACTCAGTGGCGCGCTCGACGGCGAAATCGATCGCGAGCTGGTGAAAGCCGTAGCGAGCCAGCTTGTCACGGACCTCACCCGTCGCATGGTCGCGGCGCGATAGCATCTCGGTCACCATGGTAAGTGCACATTTACGCTCGATGAGCTGCACCGCCTCACGAAAGTTGTCCCAATCACAGGGAAGATCGGGGCGGTTTTTGACATACAGCCGCGCGACCCGCACGGGAATCCAAATGGACCGCTCAAAACCGCCCTCAAGCTCACAATCGATATGTGCGCAAGGCTTTTTGGACGCATACCCGCTCGAGAACGAGGAAGCCGCCTTCTTATCGGGAAAGACGGCCGTGGCCTCGGTCACCGTATACGACATGAGCGTAACCGCTACTCGTCGTCATCATCGAGCATGGCGGAACCATCGATGGCGTAAAGCTCGTCAAACTCCTCAGGCGCAGGCTGATCGGTCAGCTCGACCTCGGACGGAGCATCGTCATCAAACTCAAGTCCGCAGGCAAGGCGGACCTTATGCTCAATCTCGTCGGCGCAATCGGGATGTTCGCGCAGGAAAGCCTTGGCGGCCTCTCGACCGTTGCCGAGCTTGTCCTCGCCATAGGCAAACCAGGAGCCCATCTTCTTGCAGATGCCGCACTCGACAGCCATGTCCAGAATCGAGCCCTCCTTAGAGATGCCCGTACCGTACATGATGTCGAACTCAGCAGAACGGAACGGAGCTGCCACCTTGTTCTTAACGACCTTGGCGCGCACGCGGTTACCGATAACCTCGTCCTTAAGCTTAATGCTGTCGATACGGCGAATGTCGATACGCACCGAAGAGAAGAACTTAAGGGCGCGGCCACCCGTCGTAGTCTCGGGGTTGCCGAACATGACGCCGATCTTCTCACGCAGCTGGTTAATGAAGATGCACGTCGTGTTGGACTTGGACAGTGAGCCGGCGAGCTTGCGGAGCGCCTGGCTCATCAGGCGAGCCTGAAGACCGACCGTAGTGTCGCCGATTTCTCCCTCGATCTCGGCACGCGGGGTCAGCGCGGCGACGGAGTCGACGACGATGGCATCGATGGCGCCGGAACGCACGAGCATGTCAACGATCTCGAGCGCCTGCTCACCCGTATCGGGCTGGGAAATCAGTACCTCGTCGATATCCACGCCAATGCGCGCGGCATACGTGGGATCGAGCGCGTGCTCGGCATCAATAAATGCCACAACGCCGCCCATAGCCTGGGCCTCGGCCAAGATCTCGAGCGAAAGCGTCGTCTTACCGGAGGACTCAGGACCGTAAATCTCGACGATACGGCCGCGCGGCACACCGCCGATACCCAGAGCGGCATCAAGGGCCAGGGCGCCCGTGGGAATGGCCTCGACCTCGAGCTCGGGACCACCGTCGCCGTACCTCA
>OLOO01001797.1_pt1 | contig 13089 bp, 12 predicted proteins | sample 1672621 | NCBI WGS metagenome assembly OLOO01 (sample SAMEA3136706, study PRJEB25190) | human gut metagenome | biome: human gut; feature: human-associated habitat; material: faeces | place: Austria | collected 2013 | reverse complement strand
ATATATAGAATGGAGGAAAAAACTGTAATTTTTTTGCGTATTTTTTTATTTCATTTTCATTAATCATATCTTCTTAGTTCTCCTTTATAGCTTTATAACAACATATCATAACTTAAGTTAATTATCAATCTCCATTCCAAACCATTCTTTCAAATTTTTAATTGCATTTTCTTGTCCTTGTTTTGCAGCTTTCATTGCCCATTCTTTAGCTTTTTCCAAATTCTGTTCACACCCCCTTCCTTCTTTATAGCAAGTAGCTAAATTGGATTGTGCTACTGCTAATCCTAATTCAGCCGCTCTCTTATAATACTCTATTGCCTTAGATCCATTTTTTTCAGTTCCTTTACCTTCTTCGTAATATAATCCCACCATATTTATTGAACCTGGATATCCTATTCGTGCACCTATTTTAAAGCACTCAAATGCCTTATAATAATCTTGTTCTACGTCATATCCGTTCGCATAAATAAACCCTAAATACTCTGTTCCAAAACCACATCCTCGTTTTATACTTTTATTGTAATATTCTATTGCCTTATTTATATCTTTATCCGCACCTACTGCATATTCATACATTACTCCTACACTTCCCATTGCGTCTGCACTTCCAAGTTCAGACGCTTTTAGGAGAAGTTCAAGTGCTTTACTATCATCTTTTTTAACTATATTTCCCGAATTATACTCCATACCCAACTTATACCACCCTCTCGCCAATCCTTGTTCAGACGCTTCTTTTAATAAATCAATCTTTTCTTCCCCGTCTACAATGTCTGCCAATTCACTTTTCACAAATGCATCTCCACTTTGTGACATTTTTCGTAACTTATTTATTACAGAATTTTTAATTCTTTCTCTTTCTTCCCCCTCATACATGTAAGCAGTATTCAAGATACACAATGGATCGCCTAATTCTGCACCTTTTTGATGCCACCGAAATCCTTCTTCTTCGTCATAATCTAATCCAAAATAATATCCATACCCTTGCCTTAAGTACTCTCCCATGAAATACATTGCTCTTGGAACACCCTCTTCTGCCAGTTTCTTGAACATATGATATGCTGTTTCATATTCACCTTTAATGAAAAATTTTTCTGCCTCCGCTGTTCGCTCTTCATCTGTTTTTTCTGGAATGTATTTCAACTGTTCAATATTATACAATAACTCCACTACCATATCGTACAATTTCAATTTTCCATCTTTGCTTACCAATAAATTATTTTCCAGATATTCTCCGAATAATTTATTAATAATATTGCCTCTACTTATTTCTTCCTGATTCCCATCTAAACACTCTTTGACGCAATCAACAATATATTTTTCTTCATTATCAAATTTTTCTAGTTTTCGTACGCCTGATGCTACAACTACACTCCACGGTTCCACATATTCGTTTTCACATTTTCCATGGAATATCTTATTTGAGATTCGTTCATCTTCTTCAATACTTGTTGCTAGTTCCTGATATGATACAAGCTCATTGATATTTAATCCAATTGTTGTCATTGCACTCTTTAAAAGTAATAAATCTGATGTAGTATAATTTCCCTGTGTTATTTCATAAAAATCATTTACAATACACGCTATCTTTTCAATATCCGTCAATTCGGTATATTCCGTTCCATCCCACATCTGATATTCAATAGAATTCTGCCAGTTTAATAAATTTACATTTCTTTCCAAACGTGCTACTCGGTTTTCCAACTGCACAATATCACTCTTTGTCTGTTTAAAAAAGGTCACAAGAGTTCCGTATATGTTATTAATTTCTGTTTCTACTTCTACCATAGAGACATTCAATTTGTTATTCACGGCAGTAATTAATTCAAAACTCATTAAGTTCTGCTCAGCTAATTTTTGCAATGACTGTTGTGAAGCATATTGAGCCACTGCCTGGTTTCTGTTAATTTCTGCCTGCAAAGCTTTATTCTTGCCTGTAATTCCGCCCCAAAATCTTTTAAGTATCCCTTGCGATGCTAACTCATTCGAATAATTTTCACTACTTGTCAATGCTGCTACACTTTCAAACACCAGCTTATTTATTTCATAACGATTATTCTTATGTCTTTCAATAATCTTATCAATTTCAGAATCAATCTCATTTCTTACATTTTCTGACAGTTGCTCCTGTTTTACTACCTGTAATCCTGTACTCATCTTTATTTTTCCTCCATTATTTTATTTAATTCTTCTTTTAATCCCATTCTCTCTGTCTGAATTTCATTCATTTTGTCCTCAGTTTCTTCATTATCTCTTTTTATTGTGCGCATTGTCCGTTCTACTCTCATTTGTGTCTTGTTCATTCTCACAACCGGCTGCATAATCATATTTATCTGTTCATCTTTTACATTTGTATTTTGAAGTAAATTTTCTTTCACTTCAGCCATACTTGGTGCATAAGCGTTTTTATCAAAAATACCTTCCCCATCTACTGCATCTTCTATAAGCATTCGCATTCCCCAAAAAACATCTTCCGAATCAAATTCTTTAATGTATTCCCGTTTTTTCAGTACTGGATCTACACACTTCATAATTATCGACTGCACATATAATTCACGATTACTACTCGAAAAAATATTTTTTAATTCTTTTTTATCCAAACGTTTTTTTAACATTTCCAAACATAAATAAACTTCATTTTCAGTCAGCAGATATTGTTCACATATTGCAGCAAATTCCTGTTCTGCAATACGCATCATGAACACTGTATCATCTTCAATCATACCATCTAATGCACTATGAGTCACAGTCCCTGCCGTTGCTCCTCCAATTACACTGCCGGTAAATCCACCTATTTTCGCTCCTACTTCAGCTCCCTTTACAGCTCCGGCCGGTCCTGCAATAGTACCTCCGACCCAGCCGCCAATAGCCGCTCCTCCTGTATTTCCAAACCCCCAGCCAGCACCACCACCAGCTATTGTTGCTCCCGTTGTTGTTACATTCTTTACAAACTGAGCTCCTGATATCCGGTTTCTGAAAAGATCTACGATATCTCCTGCAGACAGTATAACCAAAGACACCGTACTCGCAATAATATTTCCTGCAAGTAATTTTGATACATTGTTCATAGCTTCTGCACCATATATATCGGTTCCACCTTTTAATGCTTTTGCCAGATATTCCGTTGCTTTTGTTCCCATCTTAGAAACCAAAATATCTGTCCCGCCTCTCACAGTTGCAACTACTGATGTTCTTGCAATCTGTGAGGTCAGCACAGTTGTTAAAAATGACACTCCTCCAACTTTTAATCCACTTAATGCTGCATTTTCTAATGCTCCTTCAGTGTCCTCTCCATTCCAAATAGAAGTTGCAAATGTAATCAATGCAGTAATTCCCAATGCATCTTTCGCTACAATCATTCCGTTAGCCGCATCAAATGTTAATGACTCAATTGTTCCCGCTTGTGCAATTTGTTTTACTTGAGCATATGTATAATGTCCCTTTTTTACTAAGTTTACAGCCTCATCAGGATTTATGACACCCTCTATCTCGTTATTTGAAATTCTGCGCCTCATTGCTTTTACTGCATCTTCATACATATCTGCCGGAACTTCTATCTTCATCGGCTCACCATTACTTGAATAATAACGATATTGTCCATTTTCGAAACATTCCTGTATACATGCCGCACCATTTCTACAATACTTCGACTGTATTTCTACTCCATTTACTAGACGATCTGCTCCATTTTTTGCATTATCATCACCTAATATTTTTACTTCTTCTCCATGGTATAAATCTCTTACATGCTCTGCTCTTTCTGCCGCAAATCCATGTCCCTGTCTTCCATGAAATTTATTTGTTTCATAAGTGGTTGTTCCAACACCTACATTTCCATATACGACCCCCGTTGTTTCTATCGATTTGTCCTCTTTTTTTATTTTATCATTCACGGAGTAATACCTCCCTTTAACTTTTACACTACTTTTACTTTATCCCCCTGGCTTCTCAGCCACATCTCAATCCCTTTTCCGAACACCTCCGCACTTATTGTATATATTCCCTCCTCTTCTCCAACGATCTCCGCCGTTGGAAGACGGTCCAATATCGAATCCACATCATTTCCATAATACCGGAATTTTACTCTCTGAAGCCTGCCGCCGTACATGAACTGTATCCGTTTCCGGAATTCTCCTTCTTCAAAGCGATTCCCATATGGAATGCGGAAACGTTCCTCTGACACCCTAAGCTTCTTTATCCGGTCTATCCGGTAAATTGTCGGGAATGCATCGTTCAGCACATCAAAATCTTTTCTTACTTTTTCATCCTCTATAAAAGCAGTCAGATAAAAGTAGTATTCTGAAAACATGATTGCCGCTGGTTTTACTTTTCTGGTCACGATCGATTTGTCTTTGATCCGGAAATATTGAATTTCTATGTAACGGCTTTCTCTGATTGCCTGTCCGATTTTCCACATGGTATCAATGAACTTCGTTCTGTGTCTTGGTTCTACATAATGGAATTCTTCATTGTCAATCAGATCTGTGATCAGCTTCTGATTTTCTTTTGGCACGCAGCATGTGATCAGCTTGTCCAGCATATCCGTCATTTCTTTTTTGGTAAATGCCCTGCTGTCCAGAAGAATCTTGCATACTGCCAGAACTTCGCTGTTGGTCAGCTTCATTTTGTAGATTTGTTCCAGACGGTATCCTTTCTTCATGCGGTCATAGATGACGGAATTAATATAGCCTGTTTTTTCTGACTCTATCTCCAGATAATTCCGGATGTCATCAATGTCTCTCTGAATGGAACGTTCATTCACACCATATTCCTGTGCTTCATCGAATTTATTAATGACATTTCCGCTGAGCAGTTTTGTATATATTCCTAAAACACGTTCGATTTTACCATTTTTATACTCATCCATACATTTTTCTCCCTGTCTGTTTTCTTATACTGTCATTATATGTTTTGAGAATGTCAGATTATGTCTATCTGATTTTTTTAAGAAAAAAACGCACTGCTACATTACAATGCGTTTATCGTTCATTATTTTGTTCTGTTTGTCATCTTGTGTTTTTCCAAACCGTCTCATTTATTTTCCCCGTTTTTCTGATAACCTATAAGACGATTATACATTTCCCGACAATTCCAGTCAATCATTCTACAAATTCTTTTTTCAAATCTTTCAAGCGTATTATTATCAGAATTTTATTCCATATCAATTAATTCTTCCATTATTTTTTTGTTACTTCTTGGTACGCAGCTGGCAATTAATTTTTCTATCATCTCAGATACTTCCTCTTTATCCTTCCCCTGACTTTTCAACAATAGTTTACATATTTCCGTAATTTCTTCTGTTGTGAGTCCCCGTTTATGTATCTTTTCAAGTCTGTATCCTTTGTTTACCCGGTCATAAATGACATTATTCATACACCCACTACGGACCGCTTCAAACTCCAGATAGTTCCGGATGTCGTCAATGTCACGTTGGATACTACGTTCATTAACTCCGTATTCATTTGCCTCCGCCGCTTTATTTACAATATAGCCATTCAATAGCTTCGTATATATCCCGAGTACACGCTCGATTTTGCCATTCTTGTATTCTACTTCTACCATCTTGCTCCTCCCGTATTGGCTCATACTATCGCTATTATACGTTTCACAAATGTCAGAAACTGTCTCTCTGCAAAAACTTTTTCCATAAAATTACATTTTATCTACAGAACCTGCTATTTGCAAACGCATCCGCAAGGAATTTCTGGCAGTAATTCCTGTAGATAACAGTTTCTTTCGAACGTATGGCGAAAAAAACGTGCCCTCTCTATACAGTCTCTCACATACAAACTAAATTTCAAAACTTCTGCCTACGATATCACAACACCGAATTCATTCAAATCTCTGGATGAGTATCACGTATATCTGTCGGCATCCTGCAATACACTGAATATTTCACTTGAGGCCTGATTTGGTGCCAAATCTGTGCATATGCGTTTCCCCAACTCCGGACCACCCGTCCATGATATTTTAAGCTTATTTTACAGAACCTGCCCGAAGTCTGTTTTTTTCTTACAAATTTTCATACTGTATAATCTTCTATTGTACCAATCGGATATGCCACATTTTTATCAAACAAAGTGACAAGTTGGAAGCATGCCATAAAAGAACCTATGTCAGCAGCATTACCTCCATCATGGGTCAATCTCCCGCCTGGATGCCGGATATCCTGATCCGAGGCGCCGGCTACGAGACTAAATTTTATAAAAAAGATTAAAAAATTAGCGGCTTCCGGTTCATCGCCAGAAGCCGCTTGTATTTTAGGATTAATTTAATATCCTTTGCATAAGAGTATGATATAATTTCGCCCTTCTTTGTAGAGCTATATCCTTTCTCTTTATAAGAATACTTCGAAATATCAACAGAGCCAAAATCCTTAAACTTAATATATATGCGTTCAAGAACTTCCAATTCTTCTTCAGATAAAACACCCTTTGGAATATCACATTCAGGGATTACCTGATGCTTTTCATACCCATTGAATTTTAAGCTTAACGTAGAATTGCTCACCGTCTACATCTTTCTTAAACTTCCATATGTCTCCCGGCTGAGCCGGATCAAAACCCTGTTTAGATCCTTTATAATAATCTCCGAATACCACCCCTATAATTTCACTTTTAGCATCAGCGATAGTTAAACCGTGATCAGAAAGCGCTTGCATATTTTTGCCTCTAGGTACAAAGACATACTTTCCAGCCGCCATTAGTTTTTTTGCTTTTGCAAGAAATGCTGATACATCGGATGCACTAGCTTGATTCATCTTCACTTTTATAATAATTCATATACATCGATCCTAGATTTTGTGGAATATATATGTTCTAATTAGTGATTATATTGTATTTAAGCGCAAAAGCAAATACAATCCTTAAGTAATATTTTCTCAAGATTTTTCCATAATACTTCTTCTGTCACATATTGCATTCCTTGATTTTCAAAGAACAAAGCTATTTCTTCACTTGTCGGTACCGCATATATTCCTAAGCTCAGACCTGCTGATTTTATACCACTTCCAATGGCTCGACCAGCAGATTTAAATCCATTCCGTGCCGCTTTTGCTATGTTTTTCGCAATTTTCATAACTTCTTTACCAGCAGAATAGATAGTATCCCCCAATTTTGAACCTCAAAATATCCTACCATATCCACCTACAAATCCGATAACAAATATAATCCTAATCCAACAACAGAAATCCATCCGTCAGTTTTGTATCTTTTTTCCAATATATCCTTTTGCCATGGCTTAATATATAGGCTGAATGACTTTACTTTTTACGAACCATAAATATATTCACAATTTTTTATGTTTGAGCCTTTATAGAAATATATCATTTATCCACATTTTCATCGATTACAAAAGTGAAATCTTCTGCTTTAATCGTTGACAACTCCGCACTATCTGGATTAGCAATATTTATCACACGTTTTGCATGATTCATAACCAAATCATCATAAAGATTTCTTACTAACCTACCGTTTGCAAAATTCTCATCCTTATGTAACGTCTGTTGTTCAAAATACAAATGAATTTTTGCTTTTGCTTCTTCATCCAGACTATAGTCATTACTCTTACACATGGAAAAAAGTATCTTATCCAATTCATTTGCACTATAATCATCAAATTCTATAAATGTATTGAATCTGGACTTCAAACCTGGATTAGATTCAAAAAACTTATTCATAGGTTCTGTATAGCCAGCAACAATCACAACTAGGTCTTCTCGGTAGTCCTCTAAAGCTTTGGTTAGTTCTGTTAGACATTCCCTTCCATAGGAATCTGAATGATCATTTTCTGTGATACTATAAGCCTCATCAATAAACAAGACTCCACCTTTAGCCTGTTCAATTACTTTTTTAACCTTAAGCGCTGTCTGTCCCTGATATCCAGCAATCAAATCAGTTCTAGAGACCTCAACAAAATGCCCCTTTGAAAGCAACCCTATACGTTTATAAATTCGTCCTACTATGCGAGCCACTGTCGTTTTTCCTGTTCCCGGATTCCCAGTAAATGCAAGATGCAATGTGTTCTTTGCCGAATGGAGATTTTTCTCTCGACGCATTTTCTGAACCTTCTGATACACAATTAAGTCTTGAACTTTATTCTTTACTTTTTCTAAACCTACAAGTGCATTCAGTTCATCCAATAAATCTTGGAGTGTTCGTGTATCTTCCTCGGTATCTACAGTTGGCTTACAAATCCTTTGTATGGTCGAATAGCCGTAAAATTCAATCAAGCTGGTATTAACAATCTGTGCAGCTCTTTTAGCGTCAATCTTGTGTTTAGGATTATCAACCGTCTCCGAAATTTTCTTGAGAAGTGCAATCGTAGCTGATTTGCTATTATTCTCAATAATTGCCGTAGCCAGTTTGGTTATTTCCCCACAAGCATCAGAGACAGCATCCAATTTTGATGCATTATTTATTAATGCTTTTCCATATTTGTCCATTATATCACCTTCATAAGAAGTAAAATCATTTCAACAATTGCAAGTCCAGCTGAACCTCCAGCAATCCAATACGCATATTTAACTTTTTTTGTTAATATTTCAACAGCCACATTAGCTGCCTGTACCGCCTCCACAATCTTCTCATTTACCTCTTCCTTGTTCTTCTGAATAGTATCCGTAAGTTCCACATCTCTTTTTTCACATTCAATAAGTTTAGACGTATGGTCTTCGATATCATTCCACATACCATCAATATCATACAAATGAGAGATTCCACTCAATTCGTCCTTGTATTTCTTTAAGAGGCTAATTTCATGTGTATTTGAAGTAATACTCTCACACATCTTACTATCTCTCTGCTCCAACTCATTCAATTCGTCAATGTGAACTTTACTTTCTTGTTCCACTCGTTTTATACGAATTTGATGTTCTTCGTTTTTCTTCCAAATCTCATCAATTTCCATCAAGTGATTAAGTGCAGATACTTCTTCACGGAAATCTTCCAATTTAATAATTAGATTCCTGCTGTCCGCTGCATATTTTTCTGCATCCACCAAATTTTTAGACAGTGTAGCAATAGACTCTTTGCAGTTCTCACTTGTTGCAGCAAGATTATCTAATTCATTTTGCTGTACTCTTATTTCATTTTGTATAGCCTTGCAATCATTCCATATTTTATCAATATCAGTTAAGTGGTTGTATCTATCCAGCTTTTCTTTGAAAACTTTTAAAGCAGTAACAATCTTTGAGATATTTGCTACATTCTTTTCTATTTTCACCTGATGTGCATCCAATTTGTTTTGCTGATTCGCAAGTTTTTCATTATGCTGTTTCAACGTTTCTTGCTGCACTCTAACATCATTACTGGTTTTCTCTATAGCTTTAACATTAGCAACAATACTTGTGATATAATCCTTATCAAGTGCATCAAGTGCATTATAAATTTCTCGGAACACTTTAATCACCTTGTTGTTGGTTGCATTAGCATCAATTAAATGTTTCTGAATAGTTTCGAGTCTTTCATTCAACTCATATCCGGTTACTTTATGGTTCCCAAGACCTAAAAAAACACCTTCTGTTTCAACTTTATCAATTTTGAGTTCAGCTTCTGTTTTCTCTGAAAATTCCTTCAAACGATTTTTTGCCATATCAAAACTATGTCTTTTAACAACTATCTCATTCATAATCTACTCTCCTACTTTAATAGGTCATCCAATTCATCAGAAATCGAATCAATTTCTTTCATAACAGAACCAGATTCGCTATCGATAACAATCTCTTTGTTTTTTTCTTTTGAATTCGTATTACTTTTGTCTGAAAAGTCTTCCACAAAATCTTCCATTATATTGTTGTATGCATCCTTCATTATAGAACTAGCTTCAGTGTGTCTTTCATAAACAGTCTGTGCACTCTCATTCTTAGCCTGATACATTTCCTCTCCAACATCGGTATTCTGAGAATTTTCTTCATCATGAGAGTCAGTTGCAAAATCAACCTTTTTATCTACTATTGGTGATGTAGAGGTGTTTGACTTACCTTTTTTGCACAACCAGTAAATTACACCTGCTGCTAATCCGACTACTGAAACATAAATGAACCATTTTTTCATTATCGTTTTTCTCCTTACTTTAACCTACCAAGCAAATCATCTAAATCATTACTCGTTTTATCAATTTCTTTGTTGGTGATTACATCATCTTCTTCTATTACTGCCGAGTATTCATTTTCGGAAAAATCTTCCACAAAATCCTCCATAACGTTTCCATATGCCTCATTCATAATAGACAATGCGTCTTGATGTCTTTCCAAAATATTGGATTGAGCATTTTCTTTATCTCTATCGAGCAAAACTTCGTTTACAATCTGAATTTGATGCTGTTTAGAGATAATCTGATTTCCCGTTTCTATTGCGGCCGCTTGTGCGTCTGATTTTTGCTTTTTAGCAATGAACTTGTCAATAAGATTAATGATAATGGCACCCGCAAGTCCACTTACCAAACTCGCCAAAAACATACCTATTACATTTGCCAAAGTACCTAACAACGGTAATTCTATCTTCATCCCTGGAACTGATAACAAAAGTTTCTCAAACAATTCCCCCAGGAAAATTGCACCACCCGCAACTAAGCCTGAGGAGATTATCTTGCCGACTTGAGCTACCTTAACACCAAAAGGTTTATTCTTGTTTTCTTTATCATTAAGATACCTTACAGCTTCCATTACTGATGAAATGCCTTGTTTAATAAGACTTGCCAATTTCTTGAATGTACTTACTATAGGTCCAAAAATTACATTCACAATAGTACCAACTACACTAGATGCCCCAGTTTGCAAAACATTCGTAATCTTCTCAAAAAACGATTTAATTGCTTTTTTCATCTCTTCCAAGAAACTCTTAAATGATTTTGCCTGACTTTTTAAGAATCTTACAAAACCATTCATCACTTCTTTAAGTAACGAAAATAGGGCTGATACCGCCATTTGCTTCATGGCATCTTTGCCAGCTTTCTTTGCCGTTTCCTTAGCTACACCTTTCGCAATATCCCTATTTATAGCCTTCCTTGCTTCTTTATCGGCTTTTTTCATCAACTCATCATCTGCATCAAGCTTATCCTGTAACCGCTTGTTATTCTTTTCCTTCGCCTTCTGCTTTTCCACGTCAGACATATTTGATTCATCAATTTTCTTGTTGGCTCGTTCGTTTTGTTCTCTGAGGTCTTTTTCTCTTTGTTCTCTACTTCTAATATACTCTTCAACACTCTTTGCGCCTTTGCTTTTATTTAAGGATTCATTTGTAGGTTTGAGATTTTCATCTTTATTAGCAAGGTCTTCAGTATTTATACCAGCTTGTTTTCTACGTGCATTTTCATATAACTCTTTTCTAGAAACCACATGGTCTAAATTTGCATTATCGTTTTGATTGATATTTTTGCCTGTATATTCATCTTTTAAATTACCAGATTGCTGTTGTTCTTTCATGGCCTTATTGGCTTCTTTGTACTTAGGATCCTGCATGACCTTTTTACCAACATCGTCATATGTTTCACCTTGATGCTCTCTGTCATACTTTTGATTTAAAGTCTCATTTGTCATATCCAACCCAATCTGATTACCGAACTGTTTCCAAACTTCATCAAGTATTACCTTGCCCAATGCATCCGGGTTTTCTATTTTTGCCTTTTCATCTTTCAGAAATTCTAAATTTGAAAATTCCTCTTCTAATTGGCTTTGAAGTTTTTCATCTAATTCGTCAAAATCAAATGATTCTGTAAACTCATCGTTTAAAATATCCTCATCGTTAAGAATAGCATTTTCCTTTGCCATTAATTTTTCTTCCTTTCATCGTATAATAAGGGATGATATTATTATAACAAAACACACGTACACATTGTGTCTCTCTGAAAAATTTATTGCTTTACTAAAACCTCCCTTTTCACATAAGTCAATTCAATATCATATCCCAAAGCCTCAATCATCTGAACGAAGGTCTTATTCACAATACCGCCCTGCTTTTTGATGATGCGATTAACATACTGACCTGTTGTTCCAATTGTTTCCGCAAGCTGAGCCTGGGTTGTTCCGTTTTCTATGCACTTTACTTTTACATCCACTTCTATATTATTCTTAATCATATATTCGCCGCTCCAATCCGCAACACTTGTTAGTTCTAATACAAATAAGATAATTTATTATAACATACAGTTCGTAAAAATACACGACCTACTGCACCTGGGGTAAATAGTAACCCGAGAATCCCATTTGTAACCCAAGAATCTCCATTTGTAAATGAAAGTCCTGTTTTGTAACCGAGATTCCCGGTTTGTAAGCAAGATTCCCGAATTTTCATTTCCATTACGATATGATAGGTTTTCAATCTATCCCCTAAACTTTAGCAAAAAAATAAGCAGGAGCCTTCGCCCTTGCTACAAATACTTATAAAAACCTATCTTTGAACATCTCTGATAAATTGTGTCTCCAGATACTCTACATACTCCCTATTCCAGTCAGGACGATTCAATTCCACACTGTAATATTTATGCTGAATATTATTTCGCTCATATGCAAGCTTCCGTTTCCTCGACAGGATTTCTGCCTTCTTTCGTTCTTCTTCAATCTGCTTTTTCTTTCGGATTGCTTCCTCTCTTGCAGCAGCTTCTGCCTTCGCTTTTGCTTGCTCCTCTGCAATCCTTCGCGCCTCATTTATCGCTTCTCTTTCCGTTACAATCTGGGCTATCCGTTCCACAAGCTCCGCTTTTCCATATCCATCACCAAGCTTATTCCCTCGTATTCCTTTTTTCATGTCCGAAGTGGCAAAGGTTACTGTTTTATCCGTAACACGGACATTCCAGCCATATATCCCCTTCAGGCATTCTACCATCTGTTCAAAAGAATCTACAGCGGGCAGCATCTTGTCAATAGTGTTACGAATCAATTCCCGATTCGATGTGATGCCGACACCATCGCTGGCATTTTTATTCATAAGTCTCTTTTCCACCCAGTAATTATCCCTGTGCTTCTTGGTAAGCAGATCCACCTGTTCAAACCCATGTCTGATACAGCTTTCCATCACCCACTTCTTTGCATTGTGCATCATCTTTCCACTATCTTTTGAGCTGTCAATCCCATCTTCAACACAGATCAGATTCACT
>OLOO01001796.1_pt1 | contig 13106 bp, 10 predicted proteins | sample 1672621 | NCBI WGS metagenome assembly OLOO01 (sample SAMEA3136706, study PRJEB25190) | human gut metagenome | biome: human gut; feature: human-associated habitat; material: faeces | place: Austria | collected 2013 | reverse complement strand
GTGGTCTCGGAGCAAGTGTTGGATGCGAGCGTGTGGAGCGAACATTCAACACGCCACGACTAAAAGCACAAATATGGCTTATGAAGTTCACTGGCTTCGTCTGTAGTTTATCTAATGAATTAAACAGTAATAAGAAAGGCGTGATTTTATGGGAAATTATATTACTACATATACGAGAAAACATTTTGATCCGATAAATCCTGATGCAGAATTAATTTGCATTGAGGATATTGCTCACGCACTTCCGATGATCTGTCGGGGAAATGGACATGTCAGCTCATTCTGGTCTGTGGGAGAGCATTGTATTTTATGTGCGAAGGAAGCAGCGGCAAAGGGATATTCTAATCGACTTGTATTGGCAGCTTTGCTACATGATGCGAGTGAGTGTTATATGTCAGATGTACCAAGACCTTTAAAACAGAATATGAAGAAGTATAAGGAATATGAGAATCATTTATTAGATGTTATTTATACGAAGTTTTTAGGTTTCACGTTAAACATAGATGAGGAGAAGTTGATAAAAGAGATTGATAATGCATTATTGTGGTATGATTTAAAGTATTTATTGGATGAAGAATCAGAAGAAAAGCAGCCAAAGCTGCATGTGAAGGTTGATTATACGGTGAGATCATTTTCTGAGGTGGAAAAAGAGTATTTTGGGTTGTTCGAGAAATATAGAGAGGTATAGAATATAAGAAAAATACTATTAAGAAATATATTCAAAAATAAATATAAATGTAATCAGATATATTTGAAGATAGTGAAAAAACTATAATAATATTGTGAAGGAATAGAGAGGAAATTGAGATGAACGTACAGATTTTTGGGACGAAAAAGAGTTTTGACAGCAAAAAGGCAGAGCGCTATTTTAAAGAAAGAGGAATAAAATATCAGTTTGTAGATATGAAAGAAAAAGGACTTAGTAAGGGGGAGTTTAATTCTGTATGTCAAGCTGTAGGTGGTTATGAAAAGCTGATTGACCCTAAGTGTAAGGATAAAAACTTACTGGCATTAGTTCAATATCTTTCTGAGGAAGATAAAAAAGAAAAAATTCTGGAAAATCAAAAGATTATAAGAACACCGATTGTCAGAAATGGAAAGCAGGCGACAGTCGGCTATGAGCCAGATGTTTGGAAGGATTGGAAATAGAAAAGATAGTAATAAGAAAATGAAAAAAGGATTGTCGTAAGATAGTTCTAAGAAAGGGTGTGAGCTACTCATGTGAGTTGTTTCGCACCCTTTAAATATTTTATCCTCTTACAGCAAGAAGACTTCGACCTCTAAGGTGGGAGATGAATTACGTCTTTAGTTCAGTATTATAAGTCTGATACTGTGAAGAAAAATCTGTAAATAGAATTTTTCTATAATAATGATAAGCGGAAAGTTTTAAAAAGACATATATTTCAAGTATAAATCATTAAATGCTTTATGATTTGCAAGGCTGATTTCTTCTGAAATTTCTGGAATATGTGTAAAGCGATGGGATAATTCAGAGTTCATCGCTAACATGCCTGCGCCTGCGAGAGAGCTGTTTCCGACGGATATGATTCGGTCGTTCAGTTCTTTGGGCAGCATACCGATTCCGACAGCTTTGGTATAATTGATTTTTTGCCCAAAACCTCCGGCGAGGTATAGATGTGCAATCTGAGAGTAATCAATACCATAGGAGGTTACGAGGATTTCTATACCGGCCCGAATAGCCGACTTTGCTAATTGAACCTCACGAATATCCTTGTTAGTAAATGAAATATTCTCTGTCAATGGATATCCATTATCGAAATATTTATCAGCAATTAATCCTGTGTTATCAACAATTTTTTCTTTTACAAGTTCATAGACTGTTTCAATGACTCCTGTTCCACAGATGCCAATTGGTTTTTTATTTGAAATAGTAGAAATGGCTGGATGATTATCGAAAATAGTTACGGTATCAATTGCGCCTGGAACACCGGCAATACCGTAGCGGATATTGCCGCCTTCAAAAGCCGGACCTGCTGCGGTTGAAGTTACGAGGAGTCGATCTTTATTACCGATAACCATTTCCCCGTTTGTACCAAGGTCTACGAGAAGTGAAACTTCTTCTTTTTGATCAATTCCGCAGGCTACAATACCACTGACAATATCGGCACCTACATAAGTACTGATCCCCGGAAGAATCGTCATGTTTTTGTAGGAATGCATGGAAATATCAATAGGGGTGAAAGGAAAGGATCCAAGACTTTCACAGGATAATTTCTGAAGTAAATGCTGCATAGTAGAGTTGCCGGAAATGATGACAGGAATAGAAAGTTTTGTGATATCTTTTCCTAGCTGAAATTGTTCGCAGATAGAATCTAAATCGTTTAATATAGTTCTCTGAAGCTCCAAAAGTCTTCCCTGATTGGCTATATCAATTCGTGAAAGGACATCGGTACCAAATATTCGCTGATGATTGATACTGGTTATGGTCTGTAATACTTTTTTTTGATTTGTATCAATGAGATTGGAGGCAATGGTTGTAGTTCCGATATCGACAGCGAGAGCAAGAGAATCATAACTGGAAATTTCGTTATGAGTGGATGAAGATGAAGCAGTAGCAATTTTCGAATCAGATTTTTCTGAAGATGGCTGCATTGAGATGTGTTGAACGGAGGCAGATTTAGATGAAGAGTCAGAGACAGTATCCGCCGCAGTAAACTTATTTGAAACAGATTTATCTGCCGACAGATTAAATGCAGAGGCAGCCTGAATCTGGTCTTCTTCATAATCTTCTATCTGAATAGTAAACTGCCCTTTTATATAAGCCTGACATGCCAGCCGCCAGCCTTCAGAGAGTTCTTTTGCTGAAAAAAAGGCAGCGTCATGTGTAGTATGGGCTGGTATATTATTTAAAAATTGTACCTTACATTTTCCACAGGTTCCTCTACCGGCACAATAGGCAGGTAAAAATTCTCCATTTTCCTGAAGGTGTGTAAGTAAAGATTTATTTTTATCGGAAATTGATAATTCAATTGTTTTCAATGGTGTTCCTCCTCAATTATTAATAACCATATTATAATATAATAATAGTTCGAGTGTAAATCCTTCAACTCGTAAACGCCATAAGCATCTGAAGCCACTCACAGATAAAATATCAGGGCAGTTCTTTTTGCGTCTGTTATCGCAAATGAAAATTACTTTTCAATAGCAAACGGTTTGCTATACCATATTTTGTGATAGTTGGCGGTATCCTTATTTAGAATATCATTAAGCAATTTGCAGATATAAGATATCTGGTCATTTGTGCCATTATCTACAGTTCCATAAATTTCTCCAGCTTGTATTTTCTGATTCATCTCGGGGCTGTTGTTAATTCCGAGGATAAGGGGGAGTTTGAGATTATGTTGTTTATAGTAATCGTAAACTCCAAGTGCCATGTCATCATTATTGCAGATAATGGCTTCTGCAGATTGGATAATGCTAGTATCCAGTTTTGAAAATTTCACGGAGGCAAGGTTTCTCTGCCAATCTGCGGAGAGATTAGTAAGCTGATTTAGAGGGAGGTTCTGGCTGTTTTTTAAAAAGCCATTTGTCCTTCTTACAGCATCAAAATGTGTCTGTTCTCCTTCGATTAGAATATAGTCCAGTTTATTATTTTTGTTTCGGTCCAGGTTTACTTTGTCTATATTCCATACATTCTGGAGCATGTCTGCCTGAATGGCTCCCGCTTTTTTTGCCGCTGTTCCGACGTACCATGTCTGTTTGGAGATGGATAAGTCCTTTTTATCCGCTTCTCTGTTAAATAAAATAACAGGGATATCGTGGTTTGCTGTCTCGTTTAGGACGCTGGCGGCGGAAGATGGAGTTACAAGGTTAATAAGCAGGGCATCGAAGTTTTGGGTGTACATATATTGAAGCTGATGTTCTTGCCGATTAGCATTTCCTTCTGCATCAAAGATTTCGTAAAGAACCTTTTTGCCAGAAAAAGAAGAACGGTCAATTTTGTTTTGGAGTTTGGTTACATAGTCGTTTATGAAAGTGTCGTCCATATCATAAACGGCGATGCCTATGTGGGTGTATCCATTCTGCGTTTGAGGTAATTTCCATATGGTTATGGTGCTTATCAGGATGATGATTAAGGTAAATAGGATGGAATTATAGCTAAAAAGATTTGTTTTCATAACGGAAATCCTTTCGTGTTCTGTATAATTTATTATCTGTAGTTGATAAATATTGACTAAATTTTTGGAAAACTATTATGTTTAGAGAGTGTTTGAAAAATCATTCCTGCAACCTGCACGCTCTAATTTACGGTATATTTTGTATTCATTCAGGCGAAATATACCGTAAATTGGGGTGTGTAGATTGAATTAAAACTACTCTTCTAATTTGTCAGTAGTGCATCTAATTCCCCGCTCTCAATAGCTGCCTTATCTACTTTATGACATGGAATAGATATATCTTTCATATATTTATTTCGTGAGTAAGTATCCAGCATTTGAATGCTTTCATAGCCAAGTTCGTATGTGTTTTTTATGTAAATGCAGTCTGTTTTGCCGTCTTGGATTTTCTTTATTACCTGTGCAGAAACAGGAAGAAGATAGCTTGAAGAAGGGCTGTTTTCAAAGGCTGCATAGTGAGAAAAGGCAGTTTGCATCGTGGCGGTAATTGCCAGTACATTATTGTAATCGTAGTGTTTTTCTTGTTGGGTTAAATAGTTTTCTGGATAAATTAACAGGATGCCAATTGCATGATTTTGTTCTTCATTAGCGATGACGGAAGATAGCTCATTTGAAGAAAGGCTTTTTTCATGCCACACGTCAAGTATAATAGAATTATTGTGAGCGTAATCTCGGATGGCATCTAATATGCGGGAATTCTCTTTATTATAAGTGTAGGGAAGGATTACTGCTACCGTTTTTTTACTTTCGGTGTTTGTGCGTGTCATCATACATTGCGAGGAAAAAAAGGCAATGAAGAGTATTAAGATGATTACTAAAGCATATTTTTTCTTATTATTTTTCATCAGTTTCCTCCTGATTTTAATAACTTCTTTTAATTTAGTGTTATTGGCTACTGTCTATTTGGGCAGTTTTTTGTAATATATATTATAGATTTAGTTCAGTGTAGTATTGTTAGATTATTACAAGTTGCTGATTTTCTATAATTTTGTTTTATTGGATTCATCTGAATTTATCTCTGCAGTCTCCTCCAGTTTCGGAATAATTATCGTTGCGGTTGTTCCTTCATCTAATTCACTTTCAATAGTGACACCATACTGTTCACCGTAAATAAGTTTGATTCGCTCATCGACATTACGCACACCGATTCCAGAGCCTCGTTTGCTGGAAACAACCCGGTTGTGCATGATGTATTCCACAACTTTTTCTGGCATACCAAGTCCGTTATCGCTTACGTCAATGTGAATAAGGTTATCTTTTTCATAAACAGAAATAGTGATTTCGCCATCATCGTACACACCTTCCATACCGTGATAAATAGCATTTTCAAGTAGAGGCTGGATAGAAAGTTTGGGGCAGAGATAATGAAGAAGTTTTTTGTCTGCCTGTACGGAAAATTCAAACTTGTCCTTAAAACGGATATTTTGAATAGCGAGGTAACTTGTTGCGTGTTCCAACTCTTTTTCCAGTGGGATAATGTCTTTTCCCTGGCTTAAAGAAATGCGGAAAAACTTCGCGAGGGAGGATACCATTTGCTCGGCACCTTTATATTCGCCACTCTGTATCATCCAGATGATAGAGTCCAGCGTATTATAGAGAAAATGCGGGTTAATCTGAGACTGCAAAAGTTTTTTCTCCATTTTTCGTTTTTCCCGTTCATTTCTACGGATTTCGTCCATTTGGTTTTGTAATTTTTCTGCCATAATATTAAAATGTGCACTTAATGTTTTCAGTTCACCAATTCCATTTTCTGCGGCTTTTACTTCATAATTGCCCTTTCCGAATTCCTGCATGGTATCGAGTAATTGGTAGACAGGATTTGTGAAGTCATGGAACAGCAAAATGTCAGTGAAAACAAGAATAATTCCAACAATAAGCAGAAGTAGCCAGATTACATAATAAATACCCATATTTTCTGTGTGAATATTAAATAGGGAACTGACAAGGACGATATTCCAGCCGGTATAACCAATCTGCTGACGTTCGATCAGCCATTTTGTACCATGTAGCTTTTTGATGCTGTAATTGGTGCTGTTTAGAGCAATTTTAGTAGTGTTTTCTTTATATAAACCAGAAGAAATTTCTTTTATAAACGGATGATAAAGAAAGTTCGATGTATTATCAAGCAGGTAGCAGTAAGAGTTTTGCGTATTCTTATAATGCTCTAAAATTGCATCGATGGAATCGGTATAGTACTGCATTAAAAGAACACCGGATTTCATTTTGCCGTGATTAATGTACTCTACATAGCGGCTTATCTGAAATACCTGTTTTACGTTGTCGGGATAAACAAGTTTTTTTGAGCCGTAACAAATAGTTTCGATATTATCTTTTGCCTGAGTAAACCAGCTTTCATTTTGCATGGAAGTACTGGTTAAATTGTTAGAGTGCCATAAGTTTTTGCCATCTGTATCATATAAAGCGAGTCCATAGATTGTTTCTGAATTGCTGGTGATTTCATTTGCCAAAATAGTTTTAAAGTTCTTGTCCTGAATATCATATTTTTTGATTGTGTTGTAGTAAATGTTATTCATAATAGAATTGATTGAATCTATTTCATTTTCAATATTTTGTGCAAGTACATTTTTCTGCCTGCTGGTTTCTTCTATTGTTTTACGGACAAGATAGGTAGAAATATAATGAGAAAACAGTATCATGCAGCTTAAAATACAGAAGACAATCGAGATGGACATTATTAAAGGAAAAAGAACACGAATGCTTAATTTTTTATTGTTCATAAATAAATCCTTTCGTTTGTCAGGGAAGAAAATTTCCCGTAAATTGTGACGTACATCTTGCAAAAAGCATTTTTTAAACATACTCTGGATGCCGGGAGAAGGTCCTTTTAGTTATTTTCCCCTCCAAGTTTTCGGTATTTTACCGGAGAGATACCACAGTGCTTTTTAAATACATAGCTAAAGTAATTTGGTTCGGGGTATCCGACCATTGTTCCGATGACATGGCTTTTGTAGTCGGTCATTTTCAGTAACATTTTCGCTTCTTCCATGCGGCGTCTGATGAGGTAATTTAAAAAAGTAGTTTCCGTTTCCTGCTTAAAAATCTTTGAAAAGTAGGAAGAACTCACATGAAGTTCCTTGCAAATGGACTCTACGGAAAGGTCAGGTTCACGGAAATGTTCCTCCACTAATTTCTTTGCATTTTCTGCTAAAATAACGTTATTATCTACCTGCTTTTTCTGAATCAATGTACGCATGAGCTGAAAATAATTAATAAGCCAGTTGTCGAGCTCTTCGCCAGTGTTTAAAGAAAGAATTTTTACCGCCATTTTTTTGGAACCGGCAAATTCTTTATCAGAGGTAATCTGATATTTTTTATAAAGACGGGCGAGGGAGAAGGAAATCTCTAATATGACGATCTGGTATTCATTTAAGTTGTAATGGGCTTCATGTAGATGTTCAAGCATATTTAAAACAGCAGTTTTCAGTTCTTCTTCAGAACAGTGAGTTATGATCTTCTCAATGGAATCTACTTCGGAATTCCAGTCATCGTCTTTTTGAAGCGGTGCATCCTTTTGGAGCGGAAGGATGTCATTATAGTAAGTATAGCTCTCATCTTGAATGACTACATTATAATCAAGTGCTTCTAGAGCCTGCTGATAGAGGACAGGAAGTGCCCTTAAACTGGTACCGCTGGAACTGATGCCGCAGGATATTTTCGTGTGAAAAATACGTTCGATAATGACGGAGGCCTCCTGTATAGTACGGGTAATCCGTTCAATATCGTGCTTTTTATTGCCACATAGAAAAAATACTTCTCTGTCAATCATACCGAAATGGTAGAGGTCCGTTATTTTTTCGAGAGATTCTTTAATCGTTTCCTTGATGGAAAGTTCGGAAAGAACATCATTTAAATCATTTTCACGAATCTTTACAGTAATGATGTGAAAAACTTCATAATCAAAATTCAGTTTTAAATTTTTCATTTGAAGAGTACAATAATCTTCGGTAAGAGTTTCTGTTAAAAGCTGTGTAAAAAACTGCTGCCGAAGAAGAGGAATACTTTCTGTGTAAATGTTCTCCAAGCGGGTGCGGTTCATTTTCTCGGCATATTCTTTTTCGAGTTCCTCATGCATTGTAGTGAGAAGTTTCTGCATTTCGTTGTAGTCGATTGGTTTCATGATGTATTGTGAAACTCCATAGCTGATAGCGGTTCTGGCATATTCAAAATCATCCCAACCGGAAAAAAGAATAATTTTTGTGTTTATGTAGTTCTCATGAATGGTTTTAGAAAGCTCTAAACCGTCCATAAATGGCATTTTAATATCACTGATTAAAAGGTCTGGGTGATGTTCTTCAATGAGTTCTAAGGCCTCTTTCCCGTTTTGTGCCGTACCAACAACGGAGAAACCAAGGCTCTCCCAGTCGATGCCGTTTTTCATTCCATATAATATTTGCTGTTCATCATCGGCTAAAATAATAGTAAAGTTTATCAAGATTTTTTCCTCATTTTTCCTGTAGTTTATTTGTGGTTATTTATATGGTATTTGCTTTTAAGTTTGTTTTTTTATAGTTACGTTGTTGTTTATTTTGAAATTTATTTTTTATAGTTGTTTTTCTATTTATTGTGTTATTTATTTTTGACATAGTTCCTTTGGTATGGATTTTGCTACTTATTTTATTATTTTGCAGCCGTTTAGATTGTACCATAAATAAGAGCAAGTCGATTACATTTTATATCAATCAACTTGCCCTTACTTATTTGCCCTATAATGTTTTATAACTGTTCCGAAACATAGAATTTATTTGAAATGTAAGTTTGTAAATTTAATGAATCGGAATAGTCAGTGTTATATACTTTGCACAGTATCCTGTTGTTATATTGCAGAAAGCCTTTTTCAAACACGCTCTAGTCTTATACCTTGTGTAATATTCTGCGATTATTCTTCAGCTTTACCACTGATCTTAGCAACTACTTTTTTCATAAACTCATCATTAAGCTTATATTTAGTCTTAAATACAACGTAAGCAAGAATGATGCCGAGAGCTGGTACAATGCACATCAGCACACGGATGGAGTTCTGTGTTGCTAAAGACTGTACTGCATTTGGAACGTATCCAGTTAACTCTAATACGAATCCGATTGCTAAAGCTGTAAAAGCTGCGGTCAGTTTTACGATTAATGTCTGAAGGGAGAATACGACACCTTCATTTCTGACACCTAATACATATTCGCCATAATCAACAACGTCTGCAAGGAAAACGGTAGCACATCCAAGTTCAAGACCTGTACCAGTTTTAACGATAATTCCCGCAATTGCAGTTAAAGGAATATTAGAAGGACATACAAATCCTACAATGAGCAGTAAGATAAGGCCGATTGGTGGAAGCGTACAAGCCATTAAGAATGCCTTTTTTCTGGATAATAATTTTGTGACTTTAGGGAAGATTAATAATCCAACTACCTCTGCAACAGATGCACTGATCATGAAAGCAGATAACATTCCGGCATTATTGCAAACATAGCTGAAATAATATGTAGCAACACCCATGATAGCCTGAATTCCAATATTGTATAATAAAATTAAGAGGACAGCCCATCTTAACTGGTCATTCTTTTTGATTACAGTGAAAATATCTCTGAATTTCATTTTCTCTGCAGTTCCGGTAGCCTGCTGTTTCTTTGGCAGGTTGATAACGCAGACAGCCATTGTAAAAATAAAGGTTGCTGCGATAATTAATGCGAATCTGTGGTAACCAGTATAGTTGCCGCCAAGTCCTTTGATAATCTGAACACCGAAGCCGGCGATGATAAGAGACTGACCGATGCTGGCAAAAATTCTTGGTAAAACAGATACTTTTTCACGTTCTTCCGGATCGGAAGTTAAGTTAGGAATAATAGACCAATACGGAATATCCATAATCGTATAAGTCATTCCCCATAAAACATAAACGACAGATGCAAATACACAAAGACTTACACCTGATAAATGAAAGTCTGTAAATACGGTAATGAATACAAAAGCGTTAATCAATGTACCGATAACAAGCCACGGAACGAATTTACCCCACCGGCTTCTCGTATTATCAACAATCATACCCATAAATAAATCGTTAAAAGCATCCCACAACTTTGCAACGAAGAACATACTTCCGATAAATGCGGGAGCAACTTTAATAATATCTGTAAAATAAATCATAGAAAAAGTTGCAATCATTCCATAGATTAAGTCTTTTCCTAATGCACCAAAGGCAAAGCAGTACTTCACACGATTTGGTATTTTTCCCTGGTATATAACACCACTGTTACTGTTGTTTTCCATTTTTCCTCTCCTCTTTTTTTATTTGCGTGTTTCTTAACTTGATTGGAGTTTAGCATTTTAGAAAAAAGAATGACATTTGATATTCTATTTAAAAAATATGAATTTCTATTTTGGAAGATTGGATTAGAAGTGGGATTATGGTAGACTAATTGAGAATCACAGGAAATATTCTGAGAAAGAAAATGAAAGAAAATAGGAGAATATAAGAGAAAAATAAAAAAAGGGGCAAATAAAAAATGAAAGAAGATATATATGAAAATAAATGGGATAAACTACTGAAAATCCATACAATGGGACGCGATGATTCCAATGCAGGACAATATTATTATCCCTATGAACCAACGCCATATTCTGTATTAGAAAGGCTGGCAAACACAGGAATCATAAGAAAAGGCAATACACTTCTTGATTACGGGTGTGGAAAAGGCCGTGTAGACTTTTTCCTTGCCTATCAGACCAGATGCAGGTCCATCGGCGTGGAATACGATGAGAGAATCTACAATAAAGCAATAGAAAACAAAGAAAAAGCCATTTCAGCAGGAAGAGTAGCATTTAAAGCGGAAAATGCTGAATACTTTTCTGTACCAAGAGAAGTAGATAGAATTTACTTCTTTAACCCATTTTCACTTGAAATTTTGCAAAAAGTGATACACAGAATACTAGAATCCTATTACGAAAAACCAAGAGAGATAAAACTACTGTTTTATTATCCGTCAGATGAATACATTTCTTACTTAATGACCGTAGATGAATTTATGTTTGAAGACGAAATAGATTGCAGAGATTTATTTCCGGGAAATAATATGAGAGAGCGGATTGTGATATTTGGATTATAAATACTTCAATCAGAAAATGATATTACTTATCTATTATATTCGGTAATGAAATTGCCGCGTTTTTAATATCATTTTCATATAATATTATTGCAATGAGTAAAATAATTGCTGGAATATATCTTTTATACGATTTTATAACATTAATCTTATATACATTGATTTTATTTTTGTAATCTTCTCTGCTATCTCTCTGGATATTACAAAATTCAAAATTACCACAAATTTTAATAATACGAGGCAGGATAAAAATGGAAAATAAACATATTCAAAATAATAGAAATGAAAATAATAAGAAAAATGACATAACAAAAAAGATAGGAAAAATACATATTCAAGAAAATGAATATATAAAAAATCGAAATAATTTTTACAATCAGGAAGATATTCAAGGAAATGTACACTATGACAGTACACATAAAGAAGGACATTCTCATAAGCATGAGGAATTGTCAGAACATCAACATATTGGTAAATCAGAAAAGTCATCAGTGAATCAGCACACTCATAAATCAGGAGAAGCATCAGTGTACCAGCATACCCATACCCATGTAGATGCAAACGGAAATGTTTATACTCATACACACACCCATTCGCCCCAAATCGTGAAAAACGAACTAAACCGCATTGCCCGGATTATAGGTCATATGAAGTCTATAAAAATTATGATTGAATCTGGAAGAGACTGCAGCGAAGTGTTAATCCAGCTCGCCGCTGTAGATGCCGCAGTCAAGAGCCTTAGCCGGGTTATATTGAAAGAACATATGTCAACTTGTATTGTTGATGCGATAAAAACGGGGGATGATGAGGCGATTGAAGCATTGAATGAGGCGATAGACAAGTTTATGAAGTAAATTCTGGAGTTCGTCTGCCTCGCCAGCTCGGCAATTCAAAATTCACCATTGACATTTGGAAAGAAAAGGATTATTATATGCAAACAAGTTCGTTAGTGAACTAATTGCCGAAAGGCAACCTAAGGAATATGAAAAAGATACATAACAGGAGGATAAAACTATGCGGGATTCGTTAATTAATACCTGTGGAATGAAGATGCGTAAGCTTCTTGATAAAAAGTCAGAGGTGTTTGCACAGAAATACGGAGTGAGAAATGTAGAACTGGAGATTCTTTTATTTTTATATCATTCACCATGTGGTGATACAGCAAAAGATATTGTGGAGGAGAAGAATTTATCCAAAGCACACATTTCAAAGTCTGTAGATAATTTACGGGCGAAAGGTTTTGTCGTTTTGACAGAGGATGAGAATGACCGCAGAAAGAGACACATTGAGTTAACTGAGAAGGCTGTGGAAGCAGCGAAAAATATGATGGAGGTTCATAATGAATGTAAAGAGGTTGTCATGCGTTATGTGACGGATGAGGAGAAAGAACTTATGAACCAGATAATGCAGAAGATGCTTCGCAGTCTGGATGAGGAACTTCAAAAGTAACAGAATTACTTTACGGAAATATTTACAGATAGCATTTACAGGAAGTATTTTTAATGGCATCGACTGATAATGCCACTGGAAAATGACCGGGAGAAATTTTAGATAATTTTTGGAGTATTGATGAAGATGATGACCAAAGAGTTAGTCAGATTAGAAGAAAGGAATGCAGTATATGAAGTCAGTGGCAATAGAAAGGGAATTTGGCAGCGGAGGACGGGATATCGGAATTCGCATCGCGAAAGAGGCACAGATTCCTTACTATGATGGACAGTTGCTGATTGAGGCCGCGAAAGGATATGGCATAGAGATTGCAGCTCTTAAGGAGTTTGACGAGAATAAAGTAGGAAGTTTTCTCTATAATATCGCGATGATGGCAGGCTATAATCAGTATGAAAATATGGCGAA
>OLOO01001789.1_pt1 | contig 13147 bp, 10 predicted proteins | sample 1672621 | NCBI WGS metagenome assembly OLOO01 (sample SAMEA3136706, study PRJEB25190) | human gut metagenome | biome: human gut; feature: human-associated habitat; material: faeces | place: Austria | collected 2013 | reverse complement strand
GGCAAAAGGTATGCGGCAGTCTTGCCGGTTCCGGTCTGTGCCACTCCGATCAAATCTTTTCCTTCAAGAATGACCGGTATGGTATGTTCTTGTACAGGAGTGCATTCTTCAAATCTCATGGCATCTAATGCCTGAAGCACCCCTTCTTCTAAATTTAGTTCTGAAAATTTCATATATATAGTTACTTCTTTCTTTAGAGTTTGCCGCGTTCTTCCAGGTAAGAGTCCTTGAAGCCCAGGAAATAGAGGACGCCGTCCAATCCGATCGTATTAATGGACTGTTGTGCGTTAGCCACTACTTTGGGTTTTGCATGGAATGCTATACCCAGACCGGCTTCGGACAACATGGGCAAGTCATTCGCTCCGTCTCCTACAGCAATAGTTTGTGCTATGTCCACACGTTCTACTTGAGCGATCAGTTTCAGCAGTTCGGCTTTACGTTTTCCGTCAACTACATCTCCCAGATATCTTCCGGTTAATTTGCCATTTACTATTTCCAGTTCATTGGCATATACGTAATCTATGCCGAATTTATCTTTCAGATAATTGCCGAAATAGGTGAATCCACCGGATAGGATGGCTATTTTGTAACCATATCTTTTCAACACGAACATCAGACGTTCCACACCTTCGGTGATGGGAAGGTTTTCTGCGATTTCTTTCATTACGCTTTCATCCAGTCCTTTCAGCAAAGCCACCCGTTCTGTGAAGCTTTCTATGAAATCAATTTCTCCACGCATGGCGCGTTCTGTGATTTCTCGTACTTGGTCACCCACACCGGCGCGTTCGGCTAATTCATCTATACACTCTGTCTGTATCAATGTGGAATCCATATCAAAACAAATCAAGCGTCGCATACGCCGGTACATATTGTCCAGCTGGAAAGAAAAGTCCATTTCCAGGTCACTGCTCAGTTTCATTAACGCCTGTTGCATCTCTTCCCTTTGGCGGGGGGTGCCACGGACGGAGAATTCGATACAAGCCCGTACATTCGCTTTCCGTTCATCCAATGGAATACGCCCTGTAAGACGTTTGATAGCATCAATATTCAAACCTTGTTCCGCTAATATTCCTGTGACTGCCGCGATTTGTTTGGCTGTCAGCTTGCGTCCCAGTAAAGTCAGGATGTACCGGTTCTTGCCTTGCATGTTTACCCATTCCTCATATTCTTCCACAGTAACGGGATAGAAACGGATATTGATGCCTAATGCGGAAGCTTTAAATAGCAACTCTTTCATGATATTCCCTGAATCTTTTTCCTGGCTTTTGAATAAAATGCCTAATGACAGGGTGCTATGAATATCGGCCTGGCCAATATCCAAAATGGTAACATCATATTTTGACAAAATTTCCGTAATGGAAGCGGTTAATCCCGGCCGGTCAAGACCGGTAATTCTGATTAAAATAAGTTCAGTATTATTATTCATACTTTGTGGTTGCTATTTACAGATTGCAAAAGTACGTAAATAAATCCTTATCAGCTATATTTTCTGCATTCTTTTTTCTCGATGAAAAGGATGATTTTATGCTATATAACATATTTTTTGAGAAAAAATCTTGGAGTTGATTTCAAAACTCCTTACCTTTGTCGCAGATTTCTAATTTAAATGGTATTGATTATCAGTACTAAAGATAATGTTCCGGGTGGAAATCACTGTTTAAGGGCAGTCTCGGATAGTATTAACTAAGATCGAATTACATGATTAAAAATGTAAAGTGGATTTTTGTTGTATTAATTATTAGTTCCTTGATTTCATTCTCTTTTGTAGGGAAAAACACGCCGACAGAAGGCTTGACCATAGGAGACAAGGCTCCTACATTTACTATCTGTGGCGAAAAGCAGTTGATTGACTTGAAGGATTTAAGAGGTAAATATGTACTGCTAAGTTTTTGGGCCAGCTATGATGCTTTGTCAAGGATGCAGAATGCTACTTTGAATCATGCCGTCGCGCAGGCCGACAATGTAGAAATGGTTTCCGTTTCATTTGATGAATACAAGTCGATATTTAACGAGACCATTAAAAAAGACCAGATTTCAACTTCTAATTGTTTTGTGGAATTGGCTGGTGTTTCATCGGATCTATATCAGACTTATCGCTTGAAAAGAGGCTTTAAGAACTTTTTGTTAGATGAAAATGGTGTTATCGTTGCCAAGGATGTCACCGTATCCGAACTCTCTTCTTATTTGAATTGAGAGAACATTTCCGAAAGGAAGAAAAATACAACAAAAATAATTACCGTGGATTCTCAATGGAATCTGCGGTTTTTTTTGCTATATGGTATTTTATTGACTTACATCATTTACCATTCACAATCAAATGCCTACCTTTACAGCGGATAAATAAAAAGATTATGAAACAGATTAAGAATATTGTGTTTGATTTCGGCGGGGTTGTCATTAGCCTTGATCGTGAACAGGCTGTAAAGGCATTTGAGCGGATAGGAGTGAGGGAAGCGGACAGTTTATTAGGGAAATACCATCAGCAGGGGATTTTTCAGGAAGTAGAAAATGGAAACATAGACGCTGAGACTTTTCGCTGTGAGTTGAGTAAAATCTGCGGGAAAGAATTGACTTATCAAGACGTGGAAAATGGGTGGAAAGGATTTGTCACGGACGTGCCGCAATATAAATTGGATTACCTGAATGAGCTTCGTAAGAAGTACAAGGTATATATATTGAGCAACACCAATCCTTATGTGATGGGATGGGCGAGGAGCAATGCATTTACTTCTGCGGGAAAGCCATTGGACGCTTATGTTGACAAGATTTATACTTCCTACGAAGCCGGTTCCACCAAGCCGGATCCTGGCATCTTTAACTATATGATCAAAGATAGTAAACTGAATCCGGCTGAAACAATATTTGTAGATGACGGTGCGGCCAATATTGTTATTGGTAAAGAACTGGGCTTTATTACGATGCAACCGGAGAACGGCGAGGATTGGCGTCAAAAACTAGAAAAGCTCCTATGATTATTTAGGAGCTTTTCTGTATAAATAGATAGCAATAAATGTGTAAAGTATATTAGGAATCCATACCGCTATAATAGGAGGGGTGTTTCCGTTGACAGCAAAGGTTGCTGACACTGTTTGGAACAAAATGTATGAAAAACTAAGTGCTAACCCTACTCCTAAATGCAGTCCCATTCCTCCTTTCATTTTTCTGGATGATAAGGAAACACCAATGGTTGTCAAGATAAAAGCGGCAAAGGACATGGCTATACGTTGGTAATATTCAATTTCAAATTCCTTTATGTTGGCGAACCCACGTCTTTTCTGCTTGTCTATATATTCTTTCAGTTCAGGGCTTGTCATGGTTTGTTGCTGCCCTTTCATAATCAGAAAATCTTGAGGCTCCATTTTAATGATCGTATCCAAACGGTCACCCCGAGTGATTTTCTCACGCATACCTTCCATCTCACGTATCATATAGTTCTTGATTGTCCATTTGTGTACAGATGCTGTATCATAAGTGACACTTCGGGCAGTAAGGTGGGCAACCAGTTTCTTGTCATCAAACTTGTCTAAAGAGAAACGGTATCCCGTTTTATTATAATTTTCATAACGTTCTATGTAGGCAATGACCCCGCTGTCTACTTCCAGTTGCACATTCCGCACATATTCCTGTTTCTTTTTTTTCTTATAACGGTCCTCAAAATCCAAACGGGTTACATTTCCCTTAGGTATGACGTATGCTCCCAGTCCGAAAGTAACAACGGAAATGATTGCGGCCGAAATCATATAGGGCCGCATCATTCGTTTAAAACTCATTCCGGTGGAGAACATGGCAATGATTTCCGAGTTTTCTGCCAGCTTGGAAGTAAAGAAGATAACAGCGATAAAGACAAACAAGGGGCTGAACAGATTGGAGAAGTAGGGGATGAAGTTCATGTAATAATCAAATACAATCGCTTTCAGCGGAGCTTTGTTATTGATGAACCTGTCTATATTTTCGTTCACATCAAATACTACTGCAATGGAGATAATCAATGCAATAGCGAAAAAGTAGGTTCCCAGAAACTTCTTAATGATATATATGTCCAGTCTTTTCACCCATTTATCCAGTTTCAGCCAACTGATATTCGGCTTCCACCATTTTTTATCCTTTGGGGATGAATCTGTGTTTGTCTTGAACCAATTCTTCATTTCTAGTAATTTATAATCTTGTAGATAAGCGTTTTACCATCATTGGTTTCCACGTAGAGAAATCTCCTGCAATGATGTGTTTACGGGCCTCGCCTGCTAGCCACAGATAGAATGCCAAGTTGTGGATAGAAGCGATTTGCATGGCCAGCAGTTCTTGTGCGTGGAACAGATGGCGCAAGTAAGCACGGCTGTACATGGTATCTACATACGATGCTCCTTCGGCCTCGATAGGAGAATAATCATCCTCCCATTTCTTGTTGCGCATGTTCATTATGCCGTTTTTAGTGAATAACATTCCATTGCGTCCGTTCCGGGTCGGCATTACACAATCAAACATATCTACACCGCGTTCTATACCCTCCAGTATATTTACCGGTGTACCGACTCCCATCAGATAGCGGGGCTTGTCTTTGGGTAAGATTTCATTGACAACCTCTATCATTTCGTACATTTTCTCGGTTGGCTCACCTACGGCCAGGCCACCGATGGCATTTCCGTCAGCTCCCTTGGAGGCAATATATTCCGCTGATTGTTTGCGTAAGTCGGGATAGACACAGCCTTGTACTATGGGAAATAATGACTGTTGATAACCATATTTGGGATCGGTTTCGTTGAAATGCTTTATGCAACGGTCCAGCCAACGATGGGTAAGCTGCATTGATTTTTTTGCGTATTCATAATCTGCGGTTCCCGGAGTACATTCGTCAAAAGCCATCATGATATCTGCACCGATAGTCCGTTCTATGTCCATCACCCGTTCAGGAGTGAACAGGTGTTTCGAACCGTCTATATGTGAGCGAAATTCCACACCTTCTTCTCTCATTTTGCGGATACCTGATAAAGAGAATACCTGAAAACCACCACTATCAGTCAGCATAGGACGGTCAAAGCCGTTGAATTTATGCAGACCTCCGGCACGTTCTATTATATCCAGTCCCGGTCGTAAATACAGGTGGTAAGTGTTGCCCAGGATTATCTGTGCTTTAATGTCCTCTTTCAACTCATGTAAATGCACGCCCTTCACCGTTCCCAATGTGCCTACAGGCATAAAGATGGGGGTTTCTATTTGCCCGTGGTCAGTTGTTATCAATCCGGCACGGGCATTCGATTTGGGGTCTGTATATTGTAAGTCAAAAGTCATATTTATTTCTTTTCTTCTGTTTTTTGATTGGTAATATTAAAATCAATGGCACCGTTTACTTTTTCATTGGTGAGAGCCAAAGCCAATACTTCCTTAATATCCGTGACATAATGGAATGTCAGTCCTTCCAGATACATCGGCTGAATTTCTTCAATGTTCTTGCGGTTTTCCTCACATAAAATGATGTCTTTGATTCCGGCGCGTTTAGCGGCTAGGATCTTTTCTTTGATACCGCCTACGGGCAGGACTTTTCCACGTAATGTAATCTCGCCTGTCATTGCCAGATTTGCTTTCACTTTACGCTGGGTGAGGGCGGATGCCAATGAAGTCACCATGGTGATACCGGCTGACGGACCATCTTTAGGGATGGCTCCTTCAGGTACATGGATGTGGATATTCCAATTGTCAAAGATATCTTCCTGTAAATTCAGCAGTTTGGTATGTGCCTTGAGATATTCCAAAGCCAGCATGGCCGACTCTTTCATTACGTCACCCAAGTTCCCGGTCAATGTCAGTTTACCGCCTTTTCCTTTGCTTAAACTGGTTTCTACAAACAAAATTTCACCTCCGACAGCTGTCCACGCCAGCCCTGTGACAACACCGGCGTATTCATTTCCTTGGTATTTGTCGCGGCTATATTCTGGCGTGCCCAGGTATTTGCGTACATCGGCAGGTTTTATTTCATGCATCACTTCATAGCCGTCACGTGCAAATTCCAACGCTATTTTACGCATTACCTTGTTTATCTTCTTCTCAAGTTCGCGCACCCCGCTTTCACGAGTATAATTTTCTACAATACATTCCAAGGCAGCTTTAGAGAACTTCACATATTCTTTTTTAATGCCGTTGGCTTCCAGTTCTTTGGGAACAAGATGCCGGCGGGCTATTTCTACTTTTTCTTCTGTGATATATCCGCTGACCTCTATCAACTCCATACGGTCCAGCAGAGCAGGAGGGATGGTGCTCAAATTGTTTGCCGTAGCGATGAACATTACTTTAGACAAGTCGTAATCTACATCCAAATAGTTATCGTGGAAAGTGTTGTTCTGTTCGGGGTCAAGCACTTCCAGCATAGCGGAACTGGGATCTCCGCGGTGGTCACTGCCCAGTTTGTCTATTTCGTCCAAAATGATAACCGGATTAGAGGACTCGGCTTTTATCAAACTTTTGATGATACGGCCCGGCATGGCACCGATATAAGTTTTACGATGGCCACGGATCTCGGCTTCGTCATGCACACCACCCAATGACATACGTACATATTTACGTTTCAATGATGCCGCTATGGAACGCCCTAAAGAAGTTTTACCGACTCCCGGAGGACCATAAAGGCAGATGATGGGTGATTTCATATCACCTTTTAGTTTCAGCACTGCTAAATGTTCAAGGATACGCTCCTTTACTTTCTCTAGTCCGTAGTGGTCTTTGTTCAATGTCTTTTCGGCATTACTTATATTCAGGTTGTCAGTGGTAAAGACATTCCAAGGTAATCCTAACAGGGTTTGCAAATAGGTAAGTTGCACATTGAAATCCGGTGATTGGGAATTTGTCCTTTCCAATTTGGAAACTTCTTTTTCAAAGAGTTCTGCCATTTCCGGACTCCATTTCTTGGCTTTTCCTTTTTGGCGGAGTTCATCTATTTCATCTTCCTGTCCGGCACCCAGTTCATCCTGTATGTTTTTAATTTGTTGCTGCAAGAAATATTCGCGTTGCTGACGGTCAATATCTTCGCGTGTACGCATTTGAATGCTTTGTTTGATATCAGCCAATTGTACTTCACGATTTAAGATCTTGACCAGCATATACAGGCGGCTTTGCAAATCGCCAGCTTTTAGCAATTTTATCTTTTCTTCTACCGGAATAGGGAAGTTTGCACAAATGAAATTTACCAAAATTTCCGGATTGTCCAAGTTCTTGATTGCAAAAACCGTATCCGGACTCATCTTCTCGGAAGCCTCTATGAACTTACTCGTCAAATCCTTGCAGGTGTCAATCAATGCTTTGAATTCGTCCGTTTCCAGTTGGTCATTTGCCTCCGGAATAGGAGTCACCATCCCTTTCAAATATGGAGACGTTTTGGTGATACTGTCCAAATGTACTTTGGGCCCGTTTGACTGCATAATTACTGTGGTATTTCCACCTGGCATTTCGAATACACGGAGAATCTTCCCGATAACTCCTACATGGTACACATCATTAAAACCGGGATCGTCCATATCTCCCTGTATCTGACAAACTACCGCTATGGGAAGTTTTTTCTTGTATGCAGCATTTATCAATTTCAATGTGCTGGGGCGTCCAATGGTCACAGGCATTACTACAGATGGAAACATTACCATGTTGCGTAAAGGCATAACAGGTATTTCTTTATTAAATTCCATAGCAGTTACTTCATCCGGATCCGTTTGGATTTCAGCTAACATAGAGATGTCATCGTTATCAGTATTCAACAAAATATCCTCTTTCTTATTCCTCTTCATAATTTATTCCTCTTGTGTTAAATTGAGCCCAATGCCCAAAACGGGGACAAAGTTAATCATTCCTTGTCGAATAAGGAAAATTCATGGGAACTAATTGAGTTTTAAAAATCAAATATTTCCTAATAATTGGAGTAATTAAATGGATTTTCCTATTTTTGACAGCTAATTTAATAAATATAGTATGCCAAATCCTTATTTTTCTTTTAAGCAATTTACTGTTTATCATGATAGATGTGCCATGAAGGTTGGTACGGACGGAGTTTTATTGGGAGCTTGGGCCGATGTGGTTTCCGCCCGTAATATTTTAGATATTGGTACTGGAACCGGATTGATTTCTTTGATGATGGCACAGCGGTGCAATGCCCGGATAAGAGCGGTTGATATAGATGCGGATGCTGTGGAACAGGCTCGTGGAAATGTGGCGGCATCTCCGTGGCAGGATAGGATAGAAGTGGAGTTGCAGGATATTTGTCATTTTACATCGGAAACACTCTTTGATGTCATTGTTTCCAATCCTCCTTATTTTACCGATTCATTGAAATGCCCAGGGAAACAGCGTAATATCGCCCGGCATACAGATTTTCTTGATTTTGACAAATTAGCAGGATCTGCAGCCCGTTTGCTTCATCCCGAAGGCGTTTTTTCTGTGATTATTCCTGCTGATGGTAAAGAATCTTTTTTGATGGCTGCCACTCGTTACGGATTACATCTCTCACATCAGACTTTCATTCATACAAAACCTGGATCGGAGCCCAAACGGGTGCTGCTTGCTTTCAAATTCTCTGTGGATAAGTGTGTTACAGACGATTTGACCATCGAATTATCACGTCATGTGTATAGTGAAGAATATATAGCCTTGACTAAAGAATTCTATCTGAACATGTAGAGAGCGGATTATTCTGAACATCATAAAGAAACTGTTTTTATTTGCAGAGTCTTTACTGATGTTCAGAAAAAAGATATTTTTTATTGTTTTTTGGATAGACGACGCAATAAACTTTTGTTAAGTTCAAATAAATGGCTGTGCCGGAAAGCAAAAGTTTCAGCTTTAGGTTTCATACCACTGAATATTTCGGATATTTGCTGTAAGAGACTAAAAGGTTCGTTCTCTTTTTTTTTATCAGAAACAATGATGTTGAGTCCGTGTGGAATCAATTCTACCTCAATATCTTTTCCTCCCATGATCGGATCTCCGTCATAATGCATAACTCCGGGTTTTGAACGATGTATTTTAATCTTTTTAGTACGGAATGTCTTGATCCGGCTGTTTTGGTCTATGGTTTTGTTGAAAAGTTGAAAAGATAAAGAAGGAACATCCAGCACTGTGAACGGCTCTAATATTGTGACATCCATCAACCCATCGGTTAACGAGGCCTGTGGAGCAATATATGCGTTGTTCCCATATTGGGAGGCATTGCCGCAGGCTATCAGGAAAGCTTTGTATTTTACCGTTCCTTCTTCATTTTCTATTTCATAAGTTTCAGGTTTGTAACTCAGACTTTCATGCAAGGTATTTTCCAGATAGGTTAGTAGTCCGCGTTTACCTGAATCAGCAAACTTTAAGCTGACAAACGCGTCAAAACCTACTCCGCATGTGCAGAAAAAGGGTATATTGTTTATTTTTCCGTAATCAATACAGGCAACAGAACTTTCATTTATAATGTCAATAGCAGCCTTGGGCTCCAAAGGAATTTGTAAATGTCGCGCTAGTCCGTTTCCCGACCCGCAAGGTATAATGCCTAATGCCGTATCCGTATGTATCAATGCACGTCCTATTTCGTTTATAGTTCCATCTCCTCCAATAGCCACTACTATATCTACTTTCTCTTTGGCAGCTGTAGCCGCAATCTTTTCAGCATGGCCGGCATATTGTGTTTTGACAATCGTATAATCATAAAGTGTACGGTTTATACGTTCGTCAATCCATTTTAATATGGCTCTTTTCCCCTGTGTCCCCGAGATAGGATTAACGACAAATACAATTTTCTTTTTCGTGGTCATACTTTTACTTTGGTAGTTTAGCTCTTTATTAAACGCAAAAGTAATACATTTTGTTTATAACTGCCCTAAATCCTAAAAGTTTTGATGCCCCTAAATATTTTTTTTGAAAAAAAGTACAATCGGTTGTAGAATTTACTATCTTTGCAGCCTGTTTTGACGGGAACACCTTGAAAACAGAATGTATTAGTGAGTTTATATACATTATTTTAAAGTAGGCCGACGAGGCTTACATATACAATAGGATATGGGATTATTACAAGACAAGTTAAGTAAATTCAGATTGCCTCAACTATACATGGAAAGAGGCGTTTACCCTTATTTTCGTGAGATAGACAGCCATCAGGATACAGAGGTTATCATGGATGGTAAAAAGGTGCTGATGTTTGGCTCCAACTCATATATGGGGTTAACCTACGATGAACGGATTATTGAAGCAGCTGTTGCTGCAACCCGTAAATATGGTACAGGTTGTGCAGGTTCACGCTTCTTGAATGGTACGCTTGACCTGCACGTTCAGTTAGAAAAGGAATTGGCGGAATTCGTAGGGAAAGATGATGCATTGGTTTATTCTACCGGTTTTACTGTAAATGAGGGTGTGGTATCTTGCCTGACAGACCGCAATGACTACATTATCTGTGATGACCGTGACCATGCTTCCATCGTAGACGGACGTCGCCTTTCTTTCTCCACCCAGTTGAAATACAAGCACAATGATATGGAAGCCCTTGAGAAAGAACTTCAGAAGTGTAAACCGGAATCTGTGAAACTGATTGTGGTGGACGGGGTTTTCTCTATGGAAGGTGATTTGGCTAACTTGCCTGAGATTGTTCGTTTGAAAGACAAATACAATGCAAGTATCATGGTGGATGAAGCACACGGCTTGGGTGTGTTCGGTCGTGACGGGCGAGGTGTCTGTGATCACTTCGGACTGACAGATCAGGTAGATGTTATTATGGGTACATTCTCAAAGTCACTGGCTTCTATCGGTGGTTTTGTTGCTGCGGATAAAGATACAATCAACTGGTTGCGTCACAACTCACGTTCATATATATTCTCTGCAAGTAATACTCCTGCTGCAACAGCTGCTGCACGTGCTGCACTTCATATCCTCAAGAGTGAGCCCGAACGTCGTGAGAATTTGTGGAAGATTACAAATTATGCTTTGGATTGTTTCCGTCAGGCCGGTTTTGAAATCGGTGATACTGAAAGTCCGATTATTCCACTTTATGTTCGTGATACGGATAAGACATTCGAAGTGACTAAGCTGGCATTTGACGAGGGTATATTTATTAATCCTGTTATTCCACCGGCTTGTGCACCACAAGATACTTTGGTGCGTGTTGCTTTGATGGCTACTCATACAAAGGAACAAGTTGACTATGCTGTGGATAAACTGACCAAATGCTTTAAGAAGTTGGAAATCATAAAGTAAGATATCACAGGTTGCCTTTACAAAGGCAACCTGTTTTTTTATTATGTATTATTGTCTATCTTTGTATCCGCTTTACTTGAAAAGGACATGAATCGGATAAAAGGTATTTTATATGCAGCAGTGTCTTCTGCGACTTTCGGATTGGCACCGTTTTTTTCCATAAGCTTGTTGGCTATTGGATATTCTTCTTTCGAAGTGCTGACTTATCGTTGGGGAGTTGCTACAGTTGTCTTGCTTGTTTTTGCTTTTCTTACCAAATGTGATTTTCACATAGGGTATAAAGATTTTAAAACAATTTTCGGACTGAGCTTGCTGCGTGCGCTTACTTCGTTCAGTCTTGTCATAGCTTATCAGAATATTGCAAGTGGTGTTGCTTCTATCATCCATTTTATGTATCCGCTGGCTGTTGCAGTAACAATGGCTGTTTTCTTTAGAGAAAAAAAGTCTATTGTGACTTTCGCTGCTATCGTTTTATCATTAGTAGGAGCATCTTTATTATCTTCCGGAAATATAGAATATAATGGTGGAAATAGAATGATGGGATTGATAGCGGCCTGCATATCGGTTTTCTCTTATGCCGGTTATATAATAGGTATAAGAAAAACCAGAGCAGTGGAAGTTAATTCTACGGTATTAACTTGTTATGTGATGGGGCTGGGAGCCTTGTTCTTTTTGCTGGGAGGACTTTTCTATGATGAGGGGGTCCGTTTGGAAACCAATGTAATCACTTGGCTCTATATCGGAGGACTGGCACTTCCTGCAACTGCGATCTCTAATATTACGTTGGTGAAGGCTGTAAAATTGGCAGGACCGACGTTGACTTCCTTATTGGGTGCATTGGAACCTCTTACGGCAGTCCTGGTAGGGGTATTTGTATTCAAAGAACTCTTTACTACATACAGTGCTTTGGGCATAATCCTTGTTGTGATTTCTGTAAGCTTGGTTCTTTTTCAGCAAAAGAGAACATATACATAGACGTTTGCTATTCAGCTTTCAGGCTGTTTACCGGATTAGTGCGTGCACTGAGATAACTATGTATTGTTATCGTAATGGTTGTAATTACCAATACAATAAGAACAGGGGTCAGGAAATTCCATTGTGTGGCTGAAATTCGATAAGCAAATTGCTCCAGCCAATGTTGCATTAATAACCACGTTATCGGAATAGCGATGATGTATGCTACTAGTATTTGCCATAGAAACGAACGGTTTAGTAACCATACTATTTCCCAATTGGAAGCACCATGCACTTTACGGATTGCAATTTCACGGGTACGATGACGTACAGCGTACCATGAAATACCGAACAGGCCAAAACAGGTCAGGGCCAATGCAATAAATGAGTAGCTGATAAGGATTCGGGAGAGTATAATTACTTTGTTATTACGCAACATAAATTCTTTATGCATATCTACATATTTGAAACCTCTGTCACCATTCATTTCCTTCCATAATTTTTCAATAGATACCAATGTCTCTTTATAATATTCAGGAATGAGTTTTATTTGTATGAATGTTCCTTTCTGAATTAAATCTTGTTCTGTTCCAATAGATATTTGTTGACCACCGATTTCCTCTTCCAGGGAGTTTAATGGGAAGTTCTTGAAAATACCTGCAATAGTACTTAATGAATCCGAGAATTCATCAAATTCATTTAGTTTATGACCTATGTGGGAAACATCTATGTTCAGCAGACGCGCAAGCTTTTCATTGATAAAAGCCGGATGAGTATATTCCCGACAGGCTTGGGAGGGAGATACTCCGGCAATTTGCCGGATATGAAACAGCAGGACAACCAGCAGGAAGACAGGGAACAGGGCGGCAAGGGCAGTATGGAATACAAGGTCTTTATCCGTGGGACGGATACGTTTTCCACGAGGGAAAAGCTGCTTCATGGGAACAATCCTCCTTTCGCTTTCTTCTTATATTCCTGTTATTTTACAGGGGGA
>OLOO01001762.1_pt1 | contig 13323 bp, 8 predicted proteins | sample 1672621 | NCBI WGS metagenome assembly OLOO01 (sample SAMEA3136706, study PRJEB25190) | human gut metagenome | biome: human gut; feature: human-associated habitat; material: faeces | place: Austria | collected 2013 | reverse complement strand
ATCTGGATGCGTAGAAGCTTCCGATGACTCCGGCGCCGTAGATTAGGATCCGCATGGTGTATTCCTCCTTGATGTATGTTCGTCTATTCTGTGTTCTTTCTTGTGTTCTTTGATATCTTTCTGTTATATATCTTCTGCTATAGCATCTGTTGTAATTCTAACACCCGGACTTTTTGATTTCAACACTGTCCCGGTTTATGGTGCATCTGATCGTATTTTATTTTATGTTCTAAATTTGTTAACAATTTCTTCCTAATTCCATCACAGTTTTATCACAATTCAATTCTATACTAGGAATTGTTCAAGAGAACAAACACTTTAAATCTTTTTCATAACTTTTTCCTCAGGGCTGCACTCCTCCCAAATAATGCAGTCCTTTTTTAATGCTAAGAAACTGTAACTTATATTCTTTCAATTCTCCCCTTTTTCGCATAACATAAATTGAATTCATATCGTTACTTGGAACTATTTTTCTCATAAAAAGGGCTATACTTGAGTACCATACATTTTTACATCATTCTCTTTTCAACTCACATCCTCACATGGAGGATGACTAATCCCTTTTAACTTTCCGACTAATTTACTTCCTTTTCAACTCACATCCTCACATGGAGGATGACGGCATTTTACCGATCGCCTCGGAGAGGATCTTTTTTTCAACTCACATCCTCACATGGAGGATAACCATATGCATACATTGAACGTCCTGAACCATTTACTTTTCAACTCACATCCTCACATGGAGGATGACCGATCTCCTCCCTCTTTAGCCTCCAGGTCTAACTTTTCAACTCACATCCTCACAAGGAGGATGACTAAATCAATAAGTACTTGCTGAATCCCTGGAATTTTTCAACTCACATCCTCACAAGGAGGATGACGGACAATAAGCTGTTTTTCTTCCATCATAGAACTTTTCAACTCACATCCTCACAAGGAGGATGACTTTTGCACCACTGTACTGTATCAACGTTAGGTCTTTTTCAACTCACATCCTCACATGGAGGATGACTATATCTGGAAGTTGCTTCTTTTCCTTACGCATTTTTCAACTCACATCCTCACAAGGAGGATGACGTTCGCCTTCGTAGTATCTTTGACCAACACCGGCTTTTCAACTCACATCCTCACAAGGAGGATGACATAAATAATAGATTTGTTGACATATTGCATGATTTTTCAACTCACATCCTCACAAGGAGGATGACAGAATGGGCGGACCACTAGATATTGTATGGAAATTTTTCAACTCACATCCTCACAAGGAGGATGACTAAAGATTGCGTAACACAGGTATACAAGTACGACTTTTCAACTCACATCCTCACAAGGAGGATGACAAAGAAAATCAAGCTATACTGTTTTATAATTGTTTTTCAACTCACATCCTCACAAGGAGGATGACTGTACACGATGACACCAGTTTGGGTGTCCTGCAATTTTTCAACTCACATCCTCACAAGGAGGATGACCAGCCTATCGACGGAAGGAAATCATTCTATAACTTTTCAACTCACATCCTCACAAGGAGGATGACCTTATCAAGAAGAAGTATTAAAAGCTGCAAAACTTTTCAACTCACATCCTCACAAGGAGGATGACATCTTCTTTACAGATTTTATCCCGTAGCTTTCCTTTTCAACTCACATCCTCACAAGGAGGATGACGTGAATGTAATGCTTCTAAATGCCCACTCTGTTTTTCAACTCACATCCTCACAAGGAGGATGACGGGTGTTGGAGGAGAAAAAGAAACAGCTCAGAAGTTTTCAACTCACATCCTCACAAGGAGGATGACCTCCTACCCGATCATAAGTATCAGCATTGCGATTTTTCAACTCACATCCTCACAAGGAGGATGACTTGGTTCTGCAAATTGTTCATTCTTTGCTGTGCTTTTTCAACTCACATCCTCACAAGGAGGATGACTGGACATACAAAGTAGCGAACAGACCGGCAACGATTTTTCAACTCACATCCTCACAAGGAGGATGACCCATTTCGTAGCGAACAATCTCTGAAAGATAATCTTTTCAACTCACATCCTCACAAGGAGGATGACATATTTTCCATTGGACTGTTTTATTACATATCCTTTTCAACTCACATCCTCACAAGGAGGATGACTCACCACTTGAAATGACGTATAAGCCAACAGGTCTTTTCAACTCACATCCTCACAAGGAGGATGACCCAGAACAGAAAGTATTTGTAGTATTCGCAAGTTTTTCAACTCACATCCTCACAAGGAGGATGACTTCTGAACTTCTTTTTATCCAGTCCAATTACGCTTTTTCAACTCACATCCTCACAAGGAGGATGACTATGTGTGAGTTTTACTGCCATACATGATTGTTTTTTCAACTCACATCCTCACAAGGAGGATGACCAAAAGAAGATGCAATTTAAAAATGGTTCTTGACTTTTCAACTCACATCCTCACAAGGAGGATGACCCTGTCGGGTCTATGAGATATCCGCTTATTTTATTTTCAACTCACATCCTCACAAGGAGGATGACGGTGGTTGTCTTAGATGTGGGTTGCAGATGAACTTTTCAACTCACATCCTCACAAGGAGGATGACACCAGCTCCATCAACAATGTTGTTGCCAGATATTTTTTCAACTCACATCCTCACAAGGAGGATGACCGGTTTCCGGGTCTACCATGACTTTTCCCATGTACAATTTTCAACTCACATCCTCACAAGGAGGATGACATGACCTTGCAGGTGTATGTGGTCTGAGAACAACTTTTCAACTCACATCCTCACAAGGAGGATGACTATTTGGGCGAGTATGCTTATTTATGGGTTCAATTTTTCAACTCACATCCTCACAAGGAGGATGACATTGCAACCAAAGGATGATATAGACAAGATTAGATTTTCAACTCACATCCTCACAAGGAGGATGACGGTATTTACAACAAAGGAGAAGTGTATAGAATGGATTTTTCAACTCACATCCTCACAAGGAGGATGACGATGCAGAAAGGGCAAAGCTTTTCGGTAACAGACCTTTTCAACTCACATCCTCACAAGGAGGATGACATAATCCCTGTCTGTAAGTGTTCCATATGCTTCATTTTTCAACTCACATCCTCACAAGGAGGATGACATGTTGGGCGAATCCCAATCAATGGAATCTAACACTTTTCAACTCACATCCTCACAAGGAGGATGACGTTTTCCTGTTTTTGTTCTTGTTCACCAGAATTTTTTCAACTCACATCCTCACAAGGAGGATGACCAATTGAGGAACATGAGGATGTTGAAGAATTAGATTTTCAACTCACATCCTCACAAGGAGGATGACGAAATCAAGTAATGACAACTTATGTCCTTATTGTTTTTCAACTCACATCCTCACAAGGAGGATGACCACTTTATACACGCCTAGTTCTTGTGGTTGTTTTTTTCAACTCACATCCTCACAAGGAGGATGACAGAAAATTGTGAATGGGTATGTAACATATATGGTTTTTCAACTCACATCCTCACAAGGAGGATGACCCAAGTAGATGCAATTCTTTTTTTAATGGAATCTTTTCAACTCACATCCTCACAAGGAGGATGACGTATACACTGGATGAAGACAAGACGATACAATTTTTTCAACTCACATCCTCACAAGGAGGATGACGATATACCTAACCATAATCCATTTAACACAGAAGCTTTTCAACTCACATCCTCACAAGGAGGATGACAGGCTCAGCGTGTTTACTTTTGATAATGCAGATGTTTTTCAACTCACATCCTCACAAGGAGGATGACAGCAACTTTAAACAAAAACACTCTGTCTAAAACTGCACGTATTATACCCTTTGAATATAATACGTTAAAAATTTATATTTTTTCTAATTCCTATTTACTTTTCTTCTGGAAAAGCACACCATTTTCCGGTGCGAATCTCCCAGAAAATTTCTGTGCGCTTATTATTCGCACTAAAATATCAAAGTATCCGTAACATCAAATCCAGGTTTTGCGCCAATATGTTCTACCTTATTTTTATACTTATCACCTAGATAATAAAACCGCAAACTATCAACGTCTTTATCTATAATATCCTCTAAGATATGTTTTACCTGCCTGCATTTTGTTGCATCCATTTGACATTCAAATACAGAATTTTGCACACGAGTTCCATAGTTTGTACATTCTTTTGCTACTTTTCTTAATCGCCTTTTCCCAGCAGATGTCTGGGTATTTACATCATATGTAATCAAAACCAGCATTCCATCACCTACTTCCAGAAGAACGGTGGATATTCGTCTAAATCTCCCCTTAAATATCTGGTCAGTAACATAGCTTGTACATACGGAGCCACTCCCCATTCTATTTTTTCATCTAAGAATGGATGTTTTATCATTTCTTGCTTTTTATTTTGCCAGGCCGATAAAAATGCTTTTCTTCCATCATCAGTCATAATTACCGCACCATTTTCTTTTTTTATGAAATATTTTTCTTTCATAATTTTCTTATTGATTAATGTTAGCACAAACCGATCCACCATAACGCTTCGAAATTCTTCCATAAGGTCTAACGCCAGAGACATTCTTCCCGGACGGTCCGTATGGAAAAATCCTACATAAGGATCTAAACCTACAGCTTCAAGAGCTCCTCCACACATTCCTGCCAATAAAGAATATCCAAATGACAACATTGCATTCACATTATCTAACGGCGGTCTCTTATTTCTTCCATTAAAATAAAAGTCCTCTTTTTGTTGTAATATCAAATCATCAAATACTGAAAAATATACAGAAGCTGCTTCTCCTTCCAAACCTAATAATTCGTCTGCTTTTTCACATACTCTGATTTTTCCTATACTTTGCGCCAAAAATGCTGACTTTTTCTTTAACCTATCAGCATCCAGACGCATTGCATAATCTCTTGCAGCTCTTTCTAAAATCCATCTTGAATTATATACTTTGCCTAGGATAAAATTTCTGGCTATCCGTGCACTTTCTTCTTTATTATCACTAATTCTATACTGTTGCTTTCTTAATGTAACATTTCCTTTTACTTCACCTGTCACTCTTGCCAGAAATCTTCCATTTCCCGACATAAAGGACAGATCTATATTTCGTTGTGCACATGTTCCCATAAGAGCCGGACTTGCTCCTGTATACCCAAATGTAATAATTGCCTGTAAATTATGTAATGGGATTCTTCCTATTTCTTGCTGCTCTTCCAATACCACAACATTTTCTCCATCTAAAGAAAGATATTTATTTCCCGATGTTACATATAACGTGTTTAAAAGCCTCTTCATATGTTTTCCTCTTCCGATAGCATCCTATCAATATATCCGGAAACTGATTTTTTCTTATTTAAAACCGGCAGACAAATGTCCTTCAATGAACAGGCATTACATTTTTTGCTTGTTTTCACTTTCGGAGTATAACGTTGTTCATAATACTTATGCATTTCGGCAAATGTATTTCTGACTTTTACCCGTATCTCCTCTGTAAATTCTATTTTTGTACGATGCCTCGTTTCTCCATAATAAATATATCCGTATGGTATCGTACAACATAACATTTCTTCTAAACATAATGCCTGAGCTGCTACTTGTAAAATATCCGAATCATCGGTTTTTGGTTTTCCTCTTTTATACTCAATCGGAACTACTTTATAAAGTCCTTCTTTTCCCGATAAACTGATTCCCTCCTGAGCTTTATGAAATTCCACCACATCACACTCGCCGCTCACTCCCAATTCCCGGGAGTGAATCGGCATTGCTCTTACGATAATCAGATCTCCTCTTTTCTCTTTCAGGCCTGCATCATGAGCATTTTCATGTAGGATCTTTCCTTCTACTGTTCTGACATTTTCCTGCCATTGCATCTCTATATAGGCAAGTGCCCACTGCCTTCTGCAAAACGAAAAATGTTGAATTCCGGATAATTGAAGAAAGTTTTCTTCATTATACAAATTTAAAATACCTCCGGTTCTTTGCAACCTTCTACGTTCCAAGAAATGTCATAATCCTCAAATTCTTTTGGATGACTCGTTCTTTCTTTAATTGTAAATCCTCTCTGAATCTTTCCACTGGAAATTGCCGGTGTTTTTTCATCATGCTGCCACCAATACATTCTACGCACTTCCATACTTCCTTCTGGTCTTGCCGAAGATGCATCATTTTCAAACAATGTTTTTAATGTTTCTTTTAACTCTTCCGCATCTTCCTGACTAAATCCGGTCTTTTCTGCAAGTTGTACATTCACACTTCCCATTACTTTGTATACCGCAAATCCAACTCTGTGTTTCATTCCCATCGTATCAGATGCTTTACTTTCTTTTCCAGACTCACTATTTACGCTCTTGGTAATCTGCATACTAACAATATCAATTGGCGATAAGCTTACCGCCTGATGAATTGATACTGGTCCTCTTACACCAAAAGATACTGGAATCCCCTTAAATGCAAATACCTGTCCAAATGCTCTTACGTCAAACCATTCATTGCATGCAATTGCAGCACATACATCACGATTTGCACTTTTCTTATTGCTCATCTCTTTCTTTAATTCTTCGCAACTATCTGCACGATCTTTTAAGCTTGTGTACGAATCATCTGTTCTGTCATCTGATTGAACAAATATCTTCTGATTCCGATCCTGAAGACGGTTTCTTATCTTTCTTTTAATACATACATCAGAGATTTCTCCATATCCGTCCATATTGATACGAGGGCGGTTTCCATTCAACGGATCTCCATTCGGATTAGCATTGGTTGCACTGATAAATAACGTAAAATCAATTTTTCCTTTTAACTCACTCATGTCTATTCCTCCTCTTTCTTCTCTTCTGAATTTTCTTTTTTGAATCTCAAATCATATTCCTGACTGTGAAATCCAAGTAAATACAAACCATCCAATTTCTTATTTTCCTTGAATTTATCTATATCAAACAGATTACAAATTTCACTTAATAAATTCTCGTAGTATTTTCTTTTTACTACATCCAGTTTTGCCAGATATGGTTGAATATTTTCCTCTATTACTTTCCATGTTTCATACGGTCTCTGGGAGAATGTACTCATATATCTTTTTGCGTTTGTAATTCTTCCATTATCTTTTGCATCATATGTCATATATTCAATTCTATCTGCCACTGCTAACAATCTGCCATATAGATAGCTCCTGTCCTTTGCGCTCTTATCTAATGCCACGTTCCATTCCTCCTTATTTCTGTCTTTTTCATTCTTCTTTACCATTGAACAAGCTAAGGTTAAGACTCTTTCCCAGTTTTTTCTCTCTTTATATGTCAACGGATTCGATGCTTTTACTACCGCAAGATTCACATAATCATATGGAATGTTGCTTCCATACCATATGCATGGCAGTAGCCTTTTCGCTACTTCAGCATAAAGTTTCTTACCATTTCCATCTACTATGGATAATTTGCCTTTATTCTCAATGCCAAACAAGATGTCTGCAATATCTCTGACTCCAACCATTCCCCAAAACTGTATTCTTTTTCCATCCTTCCATTTTTCGTGAATCCAGTTACAGTCATTATGCCATTTTTCAATATTTTTCAAATATCTTGCAGTATCCAATGTCACATTTTCAATCATTGCAAGCCGTCCCGGGGTTGCTGCATCAAAGGCAAGCAATATCATATTTGACGTGTTATCTACTTTTTTGCCATATCCGTTTAATGCTTTATAAAATTTTTCTGCTGTAATTGGATTACCATCCGATACCTCCTCTTCTTCCGACCAGTCATCGTCCCAAGAGTCCCAATCATTTTCTTCTTGTTCATTTTCATATTCCGTTATAATTGATTCAGTATCCATATTCCATTTCGGCATACTCAACTGATCAGACTCCCAGGTAACTATTGTCATCGTATCAAAAAAGGCTCCCTGTTTTCTGATAATCCATTTCAAGGTATTATGAACAATCTGAGATGTCTCACTTCCAACAGCAACTGCTTCTTCTCTATTTGCAAAACGTCCGCGATATGTAAAATTCTGACTGTCATTCGCTGAAATTAATTTTGCTCCATCACCTTCATTCCTTATTTTTTTTGAATGAAGATACGAAATAGATTCCATATTACCTGTCAGATAACACATTCCCTTTTCTCTTTCCTGTGACCGGACATATTTGATATAACAGTCTTGTAATGTTCTGTCCTTCCAACATTCATCCGGTATCTCTCGATGTAAATTCTCACCAGTAGAACGTATAATAAATCGAACAAAAGCTTTTGTCTGAACAATTCCCTCCATGTTCTCTTTGTCATCAATTTGATTATTATCATTTAACTTTATAATCTTTTGTTCAACTAAATCTTTTATTAACGTAGCCTTCTTCAAATACAAATAAATGGCTTTTACTTTTTCATGAGAATATGTTGATTTTTCCCATTTTTCAATTTGAGACATATACAGTTCATTACATACTCCGTCATCTTTATAGTAATCTTTATAATCACCTGCCAGATATCTCAAATTATCACATAACGGATGTGGCTCTTTACCGGCTGTACGACTTCCCGATTTTTCAGTAACTGGTATAATCGTCATCTTATCATCCTGAGCAACCAGTTCAGCACGCATAAAATTTCCATTCTGATCAATCGTTACTGTTATTTGAGCTGTTACCGTTGTATGAAATGGTGGCAGAAGTACATATGGGATATCTCCCCGGTATTCAATCACACCTATTTTGTCTTGATTCTTATTATATAAATCAATCAACTCATTTACATAACTCAATCTGCCACCTCCTCATCTGTAAATTCATCCAGACCAATAAAATTGTTCTCTTCTTTTCCAAAGATCTTTTTCTCCATATGACGGATATGCCTTTTCTCTGTACAATCTTCCGGTCTTGTAAACTCAATAATTCCTCCTTTTTTCATTACTGGTCTCCAGAATCGAACGGTCATCTGGTCTTGATCTTCTTCTAAAATAGCTTCTTCTGCATAAGTGATTCCATGATACATAAATCCATAGCTTACTTCTCCCGGCATTGTATCATAATAACTTTCTCCTTCACCAAATACACAAGGCTCCACAAATGCCTGACATTCTCTGGTTCCCAGAAAAATGTCTCTGCGTCCACCTCTTTGTACCATTCTTTTTGCGATATTGTGATGTTTATTTTCATTTCTGCTATCTTCTTTTAATTTTGGTTGATTATTATTCGGTTCAAAATGTGCCCGTACCTGATATTTCACATCCTTCAAATATGTATAATACGCTAGTTCGTTTCCACCATTATATGCAATCGGTCGTATCCCTTTTGTCTCTGTTTGAATTGGGTTCATGATTCTTACCGCATCTATATACCAAATTATAGATGGCTTCCAATAGATGCTCTCCGTAATCCCTTTCAGTGCTTCATATGTTGGAATGTGATAACTTGTTTTCTCACCACCAACACGCAAAACCGGATCTGAAAATAATGCATAAGATCCATATACTTCAAATTCGATTGTATTTCTATATTTTTTCAAATTCTTCACCTCCTCTAAAAAAAATGAATTCCCATATTCGGTTCATCCACTACACCTACTTCCTCATCGTAATATCCATCACACAATCCTCTTACTTCTCCATCGCAACATTCATATATGGCATTTCCAAGTATTCCTTTTCTCGTCTCAGATATTCCTACTGTATATCGCTGTAATTTTCTTAAGATTTTTTTCTGTATCTCTATATCAAATCTTTCCTCTGATAATTCACTTATTAGTTTTTTTGCCTCATCATTATATGGAACCACAACCCCCGTCTTATAATCATTGGATATGACCTCAAACACTTTGCCCGCTGTAAAAAAAGCTTGTGGTAATCTTGTCCGAATTTCTTCTCCATTTGTTCTTTTGTATTGTTGTTTCCCAATTTCATTTTTTCCAAGCAGATCAATAATTGTCGTTGCATATTTATCTACTGGAAATTTTGTTTCATTTGTTCTAAGCTGTGAATAATAATTGGAATAATATTTCTTTATTGCTTCCTCTGAATCCAATTCATTTTTGAATTGATTTGGCTCAGATTTAAAATCATCCAATACCTTCTGCAATGCATTTTGTGCATCTCTTATTTCATGTAAACGTTCTAATTTTTCTACATCTTTTGATATTTTTACAATATAAACGGATCCCAGTCTTCCTAATTCTTTGTGCCGGTTACACCTTCCTGCCGCCTGAATCACATTATCCAATCCAGCCCTTGACCTTATAACACAACCAAACGAAAAGTTCACTCCTGCTTCTACGACCTGTGTACTCACACAGATAACTTTTTTAGACTGGTCTTTTAAATTTCTTTTTATCGCTTCCAACGTATCTAATTTATGTTGCGGACACATATTATTACTCAGATGAAAAAGTACATATTCTTCCGGACATATTTTCTTTAATTGCTGAAAAATTTCTAACGCACAAGCCGTTGTATTTACTATAATCAATGTACTCTGATACAATTCCGTTCGTTCCAATGTAAAATTACTCAAATCCTTTATTTTCATTCCACCTGGATATAAACCTGTAGCGTCAATAATATTCGTCCTTTTAAAAGCTTCTGCATATTTTTCCACTGTACCGGTCATCTCTTCACATTCACAGATATTATTATTTTTAATCTTAGTCAGCGTCGGTTGTGTCGCAGAACATAATACTACTGTTGTGTCGCAGAACTGGGACAGAAAATTTACTGCAAGATTGAATAATTCCATACATTTCACCGGAATTGCCTGTACCTCATCAAAAATGATAATGCTGTTACACAATGTATGCATTCTTCGGATACAACTTTTTTGATCTGAAAATAATGTATTCAAAATCTGTACTGCTGTCGTCACAATAATCGGTGAATCCCATGTTTCTGTCAGACTACGGTACCGTTCTTCTCCTTCTTCACAAATCACATTACAATGGTGTTCCAATACTACCGAAGAATCTCCAACTGCTTTTCGAATTTCTTCCGCATTCTGTTCCAGAATCGAGTTGAATGGGGCTATGTATATGATGTGTTGCTTTTTCATCTTTTTTGCATGGTATAGTGCAAAACGAAGACTGCTGAGTGTTTTTCCAGCTCCTGTCGGCACAGTTAATCGATATAAATCCCGATTTGTCTCCGCAGCTTGCCTGCAAGAATCTGAGATTTCCTGTCGGAACTTATTCAGTAAATTACCATTTGCAGGATTATTTCGAATCATCTGTTCCATATATTCTTCAAAATTATCGATACATTCCTGCCAAATTTTTTGCGTTTCATCCAGTGAAACTCTCTTTGTTGATGGTACATTCTGGAAAAAACACGCCGTGTCAGTCCAGTCTCCATCAATTAATAACGATAATGCTACTCTAAAATACATCCCCATAAAGAAATAGCCATTTCCACATTCTCTTTGTAATGTTCTGGATTCATTATAAAAAGAGGTTACTCTCCCATATAGATATTTGTATGATTGAATTGCTTTTTTACAATATTCCTCAACCGTCTCTTTACTAAATGTTTGGAAAAATTCTTCTTTTATCCACTCATAGTCAATTTCTTTTTCATCGCGATGCTGTTGGATTCCATGACCATTATCTAAATTAATACAATCCCCCATACCATGATGGAAATATATAGCTGTACTAATAAATTCTGCAACCGATCCTTCTTTTATTAACTCCTGCGCTAATCGTCCCCCTGCAGTAGAAGGATCCAGCCCATGTTTATGACTTTCGTCACCTTGAACCAGAATATTCTTGAAATCTTCCTGATTCTCTCTTCCAAATTTTCCTATGTCATGAAGAATTCCGATTAATACAATTAAGGGTTTTAATTCCTCTAATGAACATAAATTTTCTGCCATAAACGCTACATTCTCTAAATGTTCCTTCATAGACTGCCATCTTCCTGATTCATAATCCACGTGTGCTAAATTCTCGGTTATTTGAATCTTTGTATTTTCTTTATCCATATAGCACTCCTTGTATTATATGTACACTATATCCAATATTTAATTTTATCTTTTGTATGTTTTTACTACATTTTATCAAATCATAAAATCGTATACAAGGTATATGTCGAAAAACCGTTCGACATTTTTATTTTTATATAAATCAAATTTTCTACCTTGTATACTTCTTCAATCACCTATTCTCTAGGCAATTTTAACAGATTATCTTCTGTTGTATTATTTGCTTCTGAGCAAACATATTTTTCGCCAAACTGACTCGTCACCGGAACTAAATATGGATATGGGAAAATATTTACCTGTATTGATTTTGGAAAAGTTTTCAGATACTCGTGGACTCTCTCCTTTTTCCAATATGTACCTGTCGAATCAATATAGATAGAATCGATATCCTGTACATTCTTTGAGCTTCCACAATAGAGTTTCATTTTAATTTTTGTTGCTTTCATAAGCAGCTCCTCCTTTTAGAAATTTTTCTTGTCTTCATAGACTTGTAATGAAAAAAATCATAAATTTACTTTACAAAAGCAACCTAATTATTTAGAATAGATTTGCGAGATGTAATTCTAATAATTAGATTGCATTGAAGAACCGTTTGATATTGTCAGTATCAGGCGGTTTTTTCATTACATTTGTACTATACTACTTCTTAATTTTCTTGTCAACTTCTTTTTTATTCTTTAATTCAAACATAAATTATTACAGGCTTATTTTACAGTCAAACCATCTTTTGATTTGACCATAAAATAATTTTCTTCTTAAATTCTAACATTTTTCAACTCACAGATATATTTTATATCTGACTTTTGCGAAAGACATATAACTCTCACAAATTACTTCTCTTGGATTATACAACACACAATCTTTTCATTCAACAATATCTCTCAATAATAAAATTCGAAATATCTATATGCGAATATAAAAATAATATAAATTAACTCCTTATTAATTTGCAGAATCACAAATCACATTTTGTATTTACAATTATTTTCCCATCCAAAATTCTTAACATTTTCTCCCCACTTCCATCACACTTTCATCACAAATTCTCTCTATACTTGTAATTGTTCAAGAGAACAAAACATTTAAATCTTTTTCATAACTTTTTCCTAAGGACTGCACTCCTCCCAAATAATGCAGTCCTATTTTTTTGCCCAATTACCGGGTAACACCCAAACAGCTTTAAAAAGCAAAAAATAATAGGTGCTTCCAGCACACATACTGGAAACACCTATTATTTCATTCTTATTACGAGCCACCAGGGACACTAAAAAAGCCACAAAACTCCATCCAGACTGGTTCTGCAGATCTACAGACCGTTCGCGATTTCTCTCTTTGCATCTTTCTTCCGTTCCATATTCGAAACAATAATACAACAAGATGCAT
>OLOO01001757.1_pt1 | contig 13351 bp, 9 predicted proteins | sample 1672621 | NCBI WGS metagenome assembly OLOO01 (sample SAMEA3136706, study PRJEB25190) | human gut metagenome | biome: human gut; feature: human-associated habitat; material: faeces | place: Austria | collected 2013 | reverse complement strand
GCGTTAAGTTAAATTTAATGATCTAGTAGCAACATTTTTCATAAACTTAGCGTTATTTTTTACTACATTTCTTGCATCATAGGCATAACCTACTAAACCAATCATTTGAATAATAACAAGCACAAACGTCTGTGTAATAGAAAACTTGATTGTATAAGAAATGATATCTATTAATTGAATAATGAAAGCGACAGCTGCAGTAAGTAAGAATAAAAAACGTTTATGTTTCATGACAGTGTCCTCCGACAGACCATTGTAGTCATTTTATTATAATGAGTCAACAACCGTTATTATTTAACATAATTTAACACAAAAAAGAGGAGAGCCGTAAGGCTTTCCTCTAAATGGTTTTAAGAATTATTTCTTAGCGAATGGAGATTCGTAATCATAGATTGTTTCTAGGATAGTTTCCATATCTTTAACCATAGGCATTCTTGGGTTAGCAGGAGTACACTGGTCTTCGTATGCGTTCATAGCGATTCTATGTACTGATTCTTCCCAATCAGCTTTGCTGATGTTCTGTGACTTAACGTTTACAGCACCACCAACTTTTACCCATAACTTTTCAACAGCCTGTGCGAACATTTCAACACCTTCTGCATCAGTCTTTGGATGTAAGCCGATTAATTCTGCTAATTCTCTATATTTCTTATCTGCCTTATAGTCTTCGATCTTTGGCCAGATGTTTAACTTAGTTGGAACTGTACCATTGTATCTGATTACATGTGGTAATAACATACCGTTAGTACGTCCATGAGGAATATGCCATTCTCCACCGATTTTATGAGCTAATGAGTGGTTCATTCCTAAGAATGCGTTAGCGAATGCCATACCTGCGATTGATGCAGCATTATGCATCTTGATTCTAGCATCAGGATCACCTTCAAGTACTGACTTTTCAAGGTTTTCGAATACTAACTTAACAGCCTGTTTAGCCCAACCATCAGTGAAGTCAGAAGCTAAGATTGAAACATATGCTTCGATAGCATGAGTTAATACGTCGATACCAGTATCTGCAGCGATTCTTGGTGGCATAGACATAGCGAATTCAGGGTCAACAATTGCGATTGTTGGAGTTAAAGCGTAGTCAGTTAATGGATATTTCTTGTTTTCCTTAGTATCAGTGATAACTGCGAATGGAGTTACTTCTGAACCTGTACCTGAAGTAGTTGGGATACATACTAACTTAGCTTTCTTACCAAGTTCTGGGAACTTGAATGCTCTCTTTCTGATATCCATGAATTTCTGCTTGATGTCGTCGAAGTTAACTTCTGGATGTTCATACATTAACCACATAACTTTAGCAGCATCCATTGAAGATCCACCACCGATAGCGATGATTGTATCAGGCTGGAAGCTCTTCATGATTTCAAGACCCTTAAGAGTCATATCTAAAGATGGATCTGGTTCAACGTCGATGAATAAGTCAACGTCTACTTTGTTACGTCTTCTTCTGATAACATCTTCGATCTTTCCTACATAACCAAGGTCATACATACCTCTGTCTGTAACGATCATTGCTTTCTTCATTTCCTTCATATCTCTAAGATATCTGATTGAATTTCTTTCGAAATAAATCTTTGGAGGAAGTTTAACCCATTGCATATTGTTGTTACGTCTCCCTATTCTCTTAATATTTAGTAAGTTAATAGCACTTACGTTGTTTGATACTGAGTTATGACCATAAGAACCACAACCAAGTGTTAATGAAGGTAAGAATGCATTGTATACTGAACCGATACCACCGAATGTAGATGGAGCGTTTTCAATAATACGGATAGCTTTGATTCTCTTACCGAATGCTTTAGAAATTTCATGATTAGTAGTATGGATTGCAGCTGAATGTCCTAAACCGTTGAATTCAACAGTCTGAGCAGCCTTTTCAATACCATCTTCTGTAGAGTTTGCTTTGATCATACCTAATACTGGAGAAAGCTTTTCTCTAGTCATTGGTTCGTTAGGACCGATTTCCTTAACTTCACAAACTAAGATCTGAACATCATCAGGTACTTTGAAACCAGCCTGTTCAGCAATCCAAGTAGCGTTCTTACCTGGAACGATGCTGTTTAATCGAGCTTCATTTACGTTTTCACTGTATGCTGTTGCACCGAACATGAACTGTTCAAGTTTCTTCTTTTCTTCAGCATTACAGAAATGTACATGATAACGACCAAGTTCTTTCTTGAATTCATCATAGATTTCGTGATCTACAACAACTACCTGTTCAGATGCACAAATCATACCGTTATCGAATGATTTTGATAAATAAATATCATTTGCTGCCATTTTGATTTTACAAGACTTTTCTACGTATGCAGGAACGTTACCAGCACCTACACCTAAAGCAGGTTTACCACAAGAGTAAGCAGCCTTAACCATTGCGTTACCACCAGTAGCTAAGATAGTAGCAACACCTGGATGATTCATTAATGCATTAGTTGCATACATAGATTTCATTGGTAACCACTGGATTACGTTCTTAGGAGCACCAGCTTTTACTGCAGCATCTAACATTACCTTAGCAGCCATAACTGAACAGTCATGAGCACCTGGGTGGAATGAGAAGATGATTGGGTTTCTAGTCTTCATAGCGATTAAAGACTTAAAGATAACTGTAGAAGTTGGGTTTGTTACTGGAACGATACCACAAACAACACCAACTGGTTCAGCGATTTCAGTGATACCAGTAAGTGGATCTTCATTAATAATACCTACAGTCTTTGTATGACGCATGTTGTTAGTAACATATTCACAAGCGAATAAGTTCTTAACAGCTTTGTCTTCAAATACACCACGGCCAGTTTCTTTCACTGCAGCTTCTGCAAGAACACCGTGTTTATCAAGACCAGCAACTGACATCTTTGCTACGATGTAGTCAACAGTTTCCTGGTCAAAACCTTCGAATTCATCTAATGCTGTTAATGCGTTATTAACTAACTCATCAATGCAAGCATCAGTCTTTTCTTCTGTCCATTCTTCAACTTTCTTTTCGACTTTCTTATCAGCCATTTTTATATCCTCCATTGACCAAAATATTTCTTTTTCATATTTTGTAAGTTCACTATACATGAGTTCTTGTGAAAAAACAAGCATACTTTTGTGAAAATTTACACAATTTATAAAATGCATTTACTGAAAACGTTTGCAGTTTAGGGATATCCGATTGTGCTATTTTGTACTTAGTTTTTATCAAAAATTTAAATTATAATTATTTTTTATAGTGATAGAATACTCTCAAAATTGTGAACGTTTTCTTTTAAAGTCTTTCACTAAACGTATCTACAGTCTTTAATATCTCTCTTGCAATATTCATCTTATCCTTGAATAAGGCACTCATACTACCAATTGACTTGAAAGGATCCTGTAACAAGACCTTCTTGTCTTCAATGAAACCATTCTTCACAATATAATCTACTAATAATTCTACAAAGTGAATCTGTCTAGAATTCAAACTCTGATCGTCTAAGAAACGTGAGAACTCAGCCATAGCTGCTTGTCTATCTAGTCCCACTATCTTTCTAATTAATCTTGTGATAGGTGTATCACCAAAATGTAATCGATAATCGTCTTTATTTCCCAGGTCTATCCATAATAAGTTTTCTAGATGTTTCATTTCATCCGGTGTAATGACTTGATTATGTCTGAGCTTATAGATAGCTTCATCATCTTCATGTGCTTTTAAATAATGCTGTACTTTCTCTTTATAGTTCTCTAAGCCTTCATCATTATAGAAAGCATCATTCATCTTTGTTTCAATGATTTCATCTTCAAAATGTGTATCTACTGGATCTACTTTTGGACCAGGGTCTAAATACTTAACCAACCCTCTAATCTTCTCACGTAGTACTTCTAGATCAAAATAATTAGCTGTCTTCCAGTAATCAGGATCTTTGGCACATTTCAAATATTCCGCATTATCTGCAATATCAGGTGTTGTTTGTTTTTTATACAATTCACCAGCCATCATAATAACCTTATTAATTACCTGACTTGCATCATAATGATTGAGATAAGCCATTTCAATCATATACATCTGTCTATCAAAGAACTTTGCACGTTTATCTTCATCATGAATCACAACAAGAGAAGACAATTCATCTTTAATATAATGTGTATCCATTTCATTCAGGTTAATCCAGTTATCTGGATTCTTATATTGATGCACATATTTCAAATGCATCTTTACATTAAAGCTGTCTTCATTAAGCGATTGAATATAACCTGACATTTCTTTGATCTGTTTATTGATTTCATCTACAAAATCCTGATCGGATGCATTTTGTTCGAGTGCATAAAGAATATCAACACGTAACTTATAGATACGTTGAGAGAGTGATTCTATAATACCTGATTTTTCAGGACGCTGGTCTACTCTGAAGTAATCCATATTTCCTAGGTAATCAAATATCAAGAATCCTTTCTTGTCATCTCCTGGACCAAACAAGTCTGTTCTTAGTCTTGTTCCTCTTCCAATCATCTGCCAGAATTTTGCTTTACTTCTTACTTTCTTAAAAAATACAAGATTAACGATATCTGGTACATCTATACCTGTATCTAGCATATCTACAGTAATAGCTATTTGAGGGTAACTGTCTGTTTTACTGAATCGATCTATCGCATTTTGTACATATTTTGTATTAAATGTAATCACTTCAGCAATCTTCCCCTTGTATTCAGGATAGAGTATATCGAATCTCTCTTTAATCTTATTGGCATGATTTTGATTGGCAGCGAAGATAATGCTTTTTCCTATCTTATCTCCTCCTTCAATTTTAATACCATGTTCCATCAAATCTCTGATCACAGTATCAATAGTATTAATGTTAAAAACAAACTTATTCATTTCACTTGAAGTGATTGTATCAGTATTAGAGAAGTGTTCTTCAAATTCTTTCTTCTCTTCATCTGATAACTCATCATAGTGAATACCTTCCTCTAGAAACTTCATTTTAGTTTCATAAGAATGGTAGCTGACTAAGTATTTGTCTTTGACGGCTGTTTCATATTCATAAGCATATGTAGGGACACCTGTTTCTAAATCAAATATAGAATATGTATTAGCCCCAATACTATCTTTAGGTGTTGCTGTTAAACCTATGAGTAAAGCATCAAAGTAATCAAATATATCTTTATATTTGTTGTAAATACTACGATGGCTTTCATCAAGAATAATGAGATCAAAGTGTCCTGGTGTGAATAAACGATTACCATCTTTACTTCTTGTTTCATCGATTGCATTCATCATTGTAGGATAAGTACTAAAGATCATTCTTGATACTTCTGGGTCTTCTTTGTTTTCACATAGATTACAAGTTGTCAGGGAAGGAAGAAGGTTTACAAAGTTCTTCTTTGCCTGATTCACTAGTGCAGTACGATCGGCAAGGAATAGTATATTCTTTGCCCAATCTGCTTTAGTCAATACATCTACCAAACTAATCGCTACACGTGTTTTACCACTCCCTGTTGCCATGACAAGTAATGCTTTACGACTTCCCTTTTCAAAGTCTTCACATGTTCTTACAATGGCTTCTTTCTGATAATAACGGTTTGTGATGGCATCTTGTATAACAGGTTTAGAAATACTTCTACGCGTATCTCTTCTGTCTATAAGTAACTGTATTTCATCCTGTGAGAAGATAGAAGAAACCCTTCTATCTGGATACATCATGTCATCCCAGATAAATGTTTCAAAACCATTTGTATAGAATATAACAGGTCTTAACCCGTATTCTTGTTCAATACAGTCTGCATAAAGTTTTGCCTGGTTACGTCCTACACGAGGATCTACACTTGTTTTCTTTGCTTCTATAACAGCAATAATCTTTCCTGTTCTTCCACGTAATATATAATCAACAAAACCTTCTTTTGAATCTGTTGGCATATGATGAACAGGATATTCTTCCTCTACATTTGTATCAAAGTCCCATCCTGCTTCCTTCAGCATTAAATTAATATAAAGCTGTCTTGTCCTCCATTCAGGAATCTTATTCACATCAACATATTTAACAGCTTTATCTTCTTTTCTCTTAGCTGCCCCTTGTCTTCTTAATTCCTCATTTTCAGCAACTAATCGAGCCAGTTCTTCTTTTTGTTTTTCTTCTTTTTCTTTCTGTTTATTAAGAATATCTCTTACCTGTTCTTTTAGATCCTTATTCACAAACATATGTGTTTGATCAGGTAACTTAGTAGGATCAAATTCAGGTAATTGTTGTTGATAATCTACTCCATAAGAATAGTTCATCCAGTTAACAAGTCTATAGAGATTATTTAAAGCAAGAACTGCTTCTTCTCTTTTTACTTTTCTACTTGTATGTACTGCAAAATTTCCTAAAGTAATAACGTATCTAATTCCTTCATAGATTTCTGTTGGAATAATTTGTTTAAATGTATATTCATTGACTAAAGCACTTAGATTATCTCTATAAGGCATCTGTAAGTCTATGTCATTCTTATACATGTAATGTACTGCTTGTTCTAATGCACGTCTTGTAAGTATTGCACAGTTAGCAGGTGATACCATTAATCCTTTTTCTGCTTCTATACATGTAGAAGCAAAGTCCTGGAATTCTGTTTTGTTTTTTAAAAAAGTAAAGTTCAACAGTATCATCTCCTTTATGTTTCTATTATATCCTAAAAAAGAACTTTATTGGGAATAATTGTGGTTACATTATCTATTTAACTTAGAGAATGGTATACTTTAGCTATATTCTATGGAGGTGATTTTATGGATTCAAAGCAACATGATGAATTATTGGAATTACTTGAGAAGTCTGAAGAGGATGTTAGAAATGGTAGAGTAGCACCTATAGAGGATACTTTTGAAGAATTGAGAGATATGTTAGGTAGTGGTGATTAGCAGCTGAGGCTGCTTTTTTATTATATAAAAGGCAGGATTGGTCCTGTCTAAGATAAATTTCAATGATGATATCTAAATCCTATATTGTCTTTTGAATCTTTTAGCACCGGTATTATAAATAGATTCAAGTGTTGATTTGTCATCATTTATTTCAGCAATGACTATTTCAACCTTCTCTTCTGGAATAAAAATAGTAAATGGAAGTTTGATAGCTGAGATTTCTTTCAGCAAATTTGAAATCAATTCTTTTTCACTCCATCCAAAGTCATCACTCATATTTTTTATTCTTTTTGTGATTGCCGGTGCCATTGTTACAATTGATTTTTCGTAAGGAAAAAAGTTTTCACTATATATAGATAAATAATCCATACTAAAACCATTGCATAATCCACTTAAATCATATGTAATTACCTCACAAAACAATTTAAAGGCGCCTTTTTCATTATGTTCTTCAACAAGAAAATTTCCCATTTCTAATTTAACATTTCTATAAAATCCAAAATCTCTACTCTCAATATACTTGATACATTCTTCATTGAAATATTGCCAGATTTTATCACGATAGTTTCTATAGGGAGGTGTTTGTACTTTTTCTGTAAGAGTCCATATATCCAGACCATTAATTCTATGATTATGTATATAAGGAATCCATTCATATTTTTTCAACAACGCTTCCCCTTTTGATGTATATTTATATGGTTTTTCAGGAAATAAGATATCTAGCTCTTCTTCTGAAATATTTTCTAGAATACGTTCAATCATTTCTGACTTTTTTCCTGACGCTTTTAATCCATGAAACTGAAGAACGGGTTTTAACTCAGATATCTTTTTCTTTGTAAGTCTGTTTGCTGAAAAATCTATTTCTATAAAACCATCCTTTTCAAGTTTTGAAAGAATTGATTGAACATCCTTAATTCCATATTCATAAGACCAGAATTTTGGAAACTTGTTACCAGATGTACAATAATAACTTGCATAGCTTAGAACAAGAACTTCATGTGGATATAAGGAATCACAAGTAGGCATTTTACCACTTATTCCCTTTTCAATAGGAAACGCATTATCTTGGTTTTTATTTAATAAATCAGAACCATCTGATTTCGCTTTACTTACTTCCTTTTTCTTAAAAAAATCAAATAAACTCATTGCAACCACCTTTCTCGCGTTCATTCTATAAAATTACTTATTCATTTTTCATAATGAATAACCAACTACTATTAAATACCTCTGATTAAACATCTATTACATCAAATTCATCAAATAATTTTCTTGAACTTGGATTGCATAACGTTGTATCCTGCAATGACTTTTTCAAATTATCACAGCAAGGTTTAAATGATAAATAAGTTATTCCTCCACCAACAACACCACCAACTACAGGAATTGCTTTTCTAAAGAAACCCGCAAAAACCTGTTTAGTCATATACACACCAAACCATCTTGAGATTTTCTTTACAATAGGATAGAAAGTACCTTTTGTTAGTGCTTTTTGTAATAGTTTTTTCTCTACTCCTTTTCCTAACGCATTAGAAAGCACCTTAATACTCGCAACCGATCCCTCTACTCCATACATTACGCCCAAACATAAAGTAATAAGATTCATAGTCTCGTCATCAATATTCACACCATTTTCAACATTTATTTCAGGAAAACCATACAGATATAACAATTTCTGTATAGCTCTTAGCATATACCCATAATATTGAGCAATATCTGTTGGCAATGTAGCAAATATAGCAGCTCCACCAGGAGCACCTAATGCTAAGGAAATACCACTTACACAATTTCTTTCATATTGGATTACTTGATCTGCAATATTATCAATTTCTTCAACTGTTATACCTGCATGTGCTGGATTGAACTTTACTGCGTCTTGAATAACATCATTTGAATAGTTTTTCATAAATTGCTTTCTCAAAAAATCTTCTCGATCAATATGAACACCCGGTATTCTTAGTCCAAGAATAATTATATCTTCAGTATCCACTTTTCCATCGTTATTAATATCTAAAGCATCAAATACTTTATCCTTAGAATCAAAAACAATATCTTTGCCTTTTGAAACAGCCTTTTTAACTTCATTTCCTGTATTTTCAATAACATTCTTCATTTCAAATTTATTCATTGTAAATACCCCCATAAATAATATTCATATAATAATTTTAGCACGTTATGCTTATGAGTTGAGGATTTTATTGATACATTGACATATAATCACAATCAATTAAATGAAAGTTATAAATTCTTCAATAGTAACTTAATATGTTTTATTGCTAATAGTTCACGTAACCTTGATTTATCGATTTCTTCACAAAAAACTATAAACTCTCTTTGCAATTCAATAGGCGGAATCACTTGTCTGTATTTTTTCATTATTGCAGTATTTAAGTTCGGTTGTGTTCCAGCTGGTGCAATAGATCTAAAATGCTCTGTCATTTGATTTAATGACTGTAATAAAAAGACTTTATCAAGCCTTTCATCAATATCTTCGAGTGCAAGCCATCCATCATGAATACATCCATCAAAAGTTATAATTCTAGCAAAACCTAGCGAAACTCCACAATTAGCAAAAATAAGACTTCCAGCTTTTACAAGTCTACTTTTGCTCACCCCTTCTGAAATAATATGCTCCTTAGTTGAATGAAGATAAATATTATCACCTTTTGTAGCATCACCAATTTTTATCCAAGGCACTTCACCACCTAAGAATTTTTCTATCGGTCTTGGAGAGCCTCCTCTAACAATTTTGCAAAGTTCTCCTAATAAAGCATTATTCCAATTCTTATCATTTATACTTATATCCCCAAACATCTCCACAAATCGGGCTTTGATTAGTTCATCTAATAAATCAATTTGTTTTCTTCTAAGTTCAATAACATAATTTATCTTATTCAAATTTTCTTCAATTACTATCTGATCTTTTTCACTATAAACAGGAATCTTATAAGTTAACCATCTTTTTAAGTCTATAGACTTTCCTTGCCTACTTCCCCTTTTTGCATATAAGCTAAACATTTCTATATTCTTACTTTGAAGACAATATTCTAAATATTTACATCTTATGCCTTGTATTTCATAGGTATGATATGCAGGAGAGACCGCAAAAGTTTCATCTTCTATCAGTATTCCAATGTCTATCTGCTTAGATCCCATTCCAACAGTTAAAGTGCCCTTATGTATTAATTTATTTTTTGAATAGTCCTTAGCTAATTCCTTTGAATAAATGCTTTCTCTCTTTCTAATACCATAACGTCCTACAGCCACTGGTCTATATTTATTATCAGTATTCAATTCTTTGTATTCTTTAAGAAATTCATTAAGTGCATATTTCTTGATATTTCCTTTGGTAACACCTTTCACACTTCCCTACAAATGCAGATTTATCACCCACATTTAACTCCTTTCTAGTCCTTCAATAAAGACTTTAATTCCTCAATACTCTCTTCTATCTCTTTATTAAGTACTTCAATATCACCTAATATCTCATGAGTAGGACGATACTCAACCTTCTCATAAACAATCTCTTTATATTTATTAATAGAAAGATCATAATCATTCTCTGCAATCTCTTCCTTAGGTACAAAGAAACTCTGTTCTGTTCTCTTTCTATCCTTCTCTTCATCTAAATGTTCATATCTATGAATAATATCAGGAATATCATTCTCTTCTACTGGTGAACGCTTATCATCTAATGAAAGACCATCAGCTTTCATATCATAAAACCAAACATTATCAGTACCACCTGTAGTAGTCTTAGTAAAGACTAATATAGCTGTAGATACACCTGCATAGGGTTTAAATACACCACTAGGCATAGAAATAACTGCATGTAACTGGTTATTCTCTACTAATTCTTTTCTAATACTCTTATGGGCTTTACTAGAACCAAATAATACACCATCAGGTACGATACATGCACATCTACCACCTACCTGTAATGAACGTAAGAATAACGCAATAAATAACAATTCTGTCTTCTTAGTCTTACATACAGATAATAAGTTTTCTGCGACTACCTCATAGTCTAATGACCCCTTGAAAGGCGGATTTGCAAGAATTAAAGAGTACTTATTCTCATCAATATTCTGTTGTGAAAGACTGTCTCTATATTCTATTTGTGGATTATCTACATAATGAGAAATAAGGTTCATAGCCCCAATTCTAAGCATTGTAGAATCCATATCAAAACCATTAAACATCTTATTATTAAAATGTTCTTTAAGTTTATCATCTAAAAACAATTCTTTATGTTTTTCTCTTAAGTATTCTTCAGCACCAATAAGGAACCCTGCAGTCCCCATTGCTGGATCACATATTGTATCTGTAGGCACGGGTTTTACAAGATTAACCATCATATTAATGATATGTCTAGGTGTTCTAAACTGTCCATTTGTACCTGAATTATTAAGCTTATTTAATAGGTATTCGTATAAATCACCTTTTATATCTGCTTCTTCTGTATTCAGTCCTTCTATTCCTGTCACTACTTTCTGAAGTAAGTTTGGTGTAGGAATCTTAAAAATGGCATCTCTCATAAATCTTGCATAAGAAGATTCACCATCACCTTTTAAATTCTGAATGAATGGGAATAATTCATCATTCATAATTTGATACATCTTATCAGCACTACCAATATCCTTGAAATGATGCCATCTCAAATATGGTTTATCTTTAGGAAATAAACCATCATATTCCAGTCCATATAATAAACAATCTGCTTCTTCTTTTGTTTCTGCTTCATCTAATTGTTTCATATACATAAGATAAGTAAATTGTTCAATGACATCTAAAGGGTTAGTAATTCCTCCTGTCCAGAACGACTCCCATATCTTATCTACCTTATTCTTTAATTCTCCTGTTAACATACTGTTCTCCTTATCTTTTGACATTATAACATAGTTCACTTCACTAAAAAAAGAACAACTCTTTTCAGAGCTGTTCTCTTAACTCAAAACGTCCAATTATATTAATCTTCTTTTCTTCTTAATAATGTATATCCAACAATACTTAATAAAGTAATTACTGCAAACATTCCTACTAAGCTTTCATCACCTGTTTTTACACTTACAGTTGTATCACCATTATTTATTGTTTTTAAGTTTGCCATTGCTTTTTCTAATTCAGCTTTTGCATTACCCACTTCAATTTGTGTTGCATTTTCATCATTATATACATCAGTTGCTGCTTTTAAGGCATCATTAAATAGAGTCCATGTAGCTTCTGTGTATTTTGTAGCTTCTAAACCACTTGCTTTATCGATGAGTGCTTTTAGAGCAGTTTTATCAACTTTGATTAGAATTAATTTTTCAATAGCTAACTGTAAATTTGAATATGCTGTATCAATTTCTTTTTGACTACTATCATCAGTATTCAATACTTCTTTTGCCCTATTTAGTGCTAACAAATAGTCTTTATAGCTATTTGATGTATAATCTTTTTCATTGTATGTTTTAGCCACCAAATCAGCTAATGCTTTATTTGAACGAGTTATTACTTTTACAGTTGTTGTAACACCATTTGCAATTGTTCCTGTTACGCTATAAGTACCTGGTACATTAACATCAATTGTATCTAAATTCCATGTAATTTCAGCCATTTCTTTTTTATTTAAATTATCATCCCCAGCAACAGTTACCATTGTTGGTAAAAGTGCTTTGATATCTTCTAAATTAGCATTAATAGCTGGGTGTAAATCTGGTATTTTAGATGTTATTTGAGTTATTGGTGTACCTGTTGTAATATAGAAATTTTGATATTTAGCATTTGTATTATATATTCCTAAGCCTACATAACCTTCATTATATTGACGATCAGATTCACTAATTACATGATTTATATATTCTACACCATTTACTAAGGCAACAATTTTTTTACCGTCAACATTAATTTCTATATGGTATTTGTTATCAGGTGCTATTGCTAGGTTATTTGTACTTGCAAATGTATAATCATCTTTAAAATCAAACAAACGTACAGTGTTTCCATTTAATTGTAATGAATAACATCCATCCCATACATTTTTTGTTTTTGATTGGAAAATAAAGTTTAATACACCTGTTTGATATGTAGCATCTATTTCATATTTAAATTTATTTGTACTAATTTTATTTGCAAACATGAAGCCGTTGTCATTACAAGATGCAACATATGTTTCATCATCAACATGCCAGTTGCCAGCTACAGCTTTAAAATCACTTAAATTTGTTTTAAAATTATTTTTATAAATATGAACTAAACACTTTTTTGTAATATTTGGATTTTGTTTTGCTGCAACAGTGATTGTTGCGTCACCAGCTTTCAATGCTTTTAATACAGCTTTGCTACCATCTTGTTCTAAGGAAATAACATCCTTATTATCAACTGTATAAACTAAATCTTGAGATGATTCAGCTGGTGAAACCCAACTATTTAATGTAAATTCATCTCCTACATAGCCATCGATATTAGACAATATGAAATGACGAGGAGGAAACAAAAAAAGTAACTCTCCTTAAT